>Ga0209130_1000106_pt1 | contig 134559 bp, 120 predicted proteins | sample AraplaMF_Cvi_mLB_FD_184264 | JGI IMG/M metagenome (GOLD analysis project Ga0209130, IMG submission 184264) | Arabidopsis root microbial communities from the University of North Carolina, USA - plate scrape MF_Cvi_mLB (SPAdes) (version 2) | ecosystem: Host-associated > Plants > Roots >... | reverse complement strand
CCGGACTGGGTGCCGCCGCAGGAGATGATCGAACGCGATCCGCAGATCAGGGCCCAGCTCGAGCCGACCTCACGCGGTCCCGGCGTCCGCGGCGGGCCGAAAAACCCGCTGGGGGCGCGCACCATGTATCTGTTCGGCGACGGGCGCGATCTCGGCTACCGCATCCACGGCACGCTGGAGCCCTATACCGTCGGCACCAACGTCTCCTCGGGCTGCATCCGGATGATCAACCAGGACATCATCCATCTCTACGCCCGGGTCGCGCTGGGCACGCCGGTGACCGTGCTGCCGGTGTGAGGTGATCGTCGCTTCGGAGCGAAGACTCAGGCCGCCCTGTCGTCCCTGACGGGCTCTGCGATCTCGATGCGGTTGCGCCCGAGCAGCTTGGCCCGGTAGAGCGCGCGATCGGCGGCGGCCAGAAGCCCGCTCAGCTCGCTCTCGCCGGCGCCGGCCTCGGCCAGGCCGATGCTGACGGTCGCCGCGATGGCGAGCCCGTCACTGCGCGCCGCCGCCTCGGTGAAACGACGCGCGATATCCTCTCCGATCATGCGTGCAGTCTCCGCACCGGTCGCCGGCAGCAGGACCGCGAACTCCTCGCCGCCGAGTCGGGCGATCATGGCCCCAGGCCCTGCAGCCTCGCCGACGATGCGGGCGAACAGCGTCAGGACCTGATCGCCGACGTCGTGTCCATGCGTATCGTTGATCGCCTTGAAATGATCGAGGTCGAAGGCGAGGAGCGTGTGCGAGCCCTTCTGGGCCGCGCTGCGCAGCCGCTCGGGGCCGAGCTCGAAGAAGCCCTGGCGGTTGTTGAGGCCGGTCAGGAAGTCGGTCCGCGCGCTCGCCAGGAGCCGCGCCCGATCCTCCTCGCGCACCAGCGCAAGCAGGGACATCGACATCGCGACGCTGAACAGCACAGCCTCGTACATCGTCACCTTGGCGACGATGAGCGGCACGCCATCGCCCCATAGCGATGCGATCACGGGCGCGACGAACGTCCGAGCCAGATTGAAGAGGCCGTGGCAGGCGAAAACGGCGACCGCGATCGGGCGGGAGCGCAGTCCCTTCGCGGTACGGCTGCGGAGCAGGGCAATGGCGGTCAGGCCGCAGACGACTGCGATCGGGAAGGCGCTGACATAGTTCCAGAAGGCGGGGCCGAGCCCGGTGCCCGCCACGAACCAGGCTGCGCCGATCGCGGCCAGAATGCCTGCGGTGAGAGCCGCTGGCAGTTTCCTGTCATCCAGCAGCAGGGTCCCCTGCAGGACGAGCGTATAGCCCAGCAGCATGACGACATTGGTGAGTGCGGGCCCGGCGACGCCCGGCAGCAGGTTCCGGTTCAGGGCGAGGATGCATCCCGCGGCGAAAACGCCATAGGCTGCCGCCCAGAGGCCGAGCTCCCGCGATCGCAGGGGGTGTGCGTGCCGCTCCCACAGGGTCATGGCGGCTGCGACGAGCAGCGTTCCGAGCGTCAGGTACCAGAGGGTTGCAAGGTCCATCGCAGTCGTCGTCAGCGATGCCGGCGCCCGGCTGCCTGCATGATCAAGTCTCCCGACCCGTCCGACATGTCAGCCTGTGTGACCCATCCGGGTTAATGTCAGCTTGTCCGGGCAACGAAAAACCCCGCCCTTTCGGGCGGGGTTCGTGGGGCCGATCGGGTCGATCCTGGCTGACGGATCAGCCGTTGTCGTGGGTGAGGATGTCGCGATCCTTGGTCTCGGGCACGAAGAGCATGCCGATGACGAAGGTCATCATCGCGATCACGATCGGGTACCAGAGGCCGTAGAAGATGTCGCCGGTGCCGGCCACCATCGCGAAGGAGGTCGCGGGCAGCAGGCCGCCGAACCAGCCATTGCCGATATGGTAGGGCAGCGACATGCCGGTGTAGCGGATGCGGGTCGGGAAGAGCTCGACCAGCGCGGCCGCGATCGGGCCGTAGACCATGGTCACGTAGATCACGAGCACGGTCAGGATCGCGATGATCGTCAGCGACTGGGCGCTGAACAAGGCTCCCATGAAGCCGGTCTTGACGATGCGGGCATCGCCCGCCGCCGGGTAGCCGGCCGCGACCGCTTCCTTGCCGATGTTGGCCGCGAAGGCGGCGTCGATGGCGACGTCCTTGCCATTGACCGTGACCTTCGCCGGCGTGCCGGCCGGGGCCGGGGCCTGGGTGTACTGGATCGCCTGCGCGGCCAGCGTACGACGGGCGATGTCGCAGGGCTGGGTGAAGGTGCGCACGCCGACCGGATCGAAGACCGAGCCGCAGGTGGCGGGGTCGGCCACGACCTGGACCTTGACGTTCTCATGCGCCGCGGCGAGGCCGGGGTTGGCAGCCTTGGTGAGCGCGCCGAACAGCGGGAAATAGGTCAGCGCCGCGATCAGGCAGCCGGCCAGGATGATCGGCTTGCGCCCGATCTTGTCCGACAGCGCGCCGAACACGATGAAGCCGCCGGTTCCGAGGATGAGCGACCAGGCGATCAGCACGTTCGAGGTGTAGAGATCGACCTTGAGGATGCTCTGGATGAAGAACAGCGCGTAGAACTGGCCGGTGTACCAGACGACGGCCTGGCCGGCGGTGAGGCCGAACAGCGCGAGCAGCGCGATCTTGGCGTTCTTCCACTGGCCGAAGGCTTCCGACAGCGGGGCCTTCGAGCCGGTGCCCTCAGCCTTCATCTTCTGGAAGGCCGGCGATTCCTGCATCTGCAAGCGAATCCAGACCGAGATGGCGAGCAGGATGATCGAGGCCAGGAACGGGATGCGCCAGCCCCAGGCGGCGAAGTCGGCCTCGCCCATGGTGGTGCGGATGCCGAGGATGACGATCAGCGAGAGCAGCAGGCCGAGCGTCGCCGTGGTCTGGATCCAGGAGGTGTAGAAGCCGCGCCGTCCCGGAGGGGCATGCTCGGCGACATAGACCGCAGCGCCGCCGTATTCGCCGCCGAGCGCAAGGCCCTGCAGCATGCGCAGCGCGATCAGGATGACCGGGGCGATCCAGCCGATCGAGGCGTAGCTGGGCAGCAGGCCGACCAGGAAGGTCGAGGCGCCCATGATCAGGATGGTGACGAGGAAGGTGTATTTGCGGCCGATCAGGTCACCGAGGCGACCGAAGAACAGCGCGCCGAACGGGCGCACGAGGAAGCCCGCGGCGAAGGCCAGCAGGGCGAAGATGGCGCGCGTATTGGCGTCGAAGGCCGAGAAGAAATGCGCGCCGATCATCGTCGCGAGCGCGCCGTAGAGATAGAAATCGTACCATTCGAAGACCGTACCCAGGGAGGAGGCCAGAATGACCTTTCTTTCCTCCCTGGTCATCGGGCGCGGCCCTGCCGCCCCGGATGCTTGTGCCATGCTCATGAAGCGCTCCCGTCTTATCGTTCCCCCGGATGCGACGGACCACCCGCTGCACCCTCACGCCGCCTTTTTGGCGGTTCTTCGCTTGGAGCCGGCGAAACACCGACTCAGGGCAAAGGCCTTTGAAAAGCCAAGTTTGATGGGCTAGGAATGCGTCTACCCCCCGCAATCTTCAACCGAGCACTTGGTCTTGCACCGAAAGGCGTAAGACGAAGGATTGATCGGTCGCACCGGCCCGGGCGGCTCTAGATCGCATGACGACTCGCCTTGCCCGGCACGAGCCGCTAACCTTTCGCTAACCATGCCGGTTTCGCGCCGGCTGCGAGCGCAGGAAGGGGAGTTGGCGATGAGAATTCGCTCCGGAATGCCTCTGGTCGTCGTGTTCGCCGGACTCTGCGGAGTCGCATCTCCGGCTGCTGCGGCCCCAGGATTCGTTGCGGCGCCTGCCGTCGGCGGCCTGTCCACTCCGGCAATGCGTTTTGCCCCGACGCGGCCAGTCGTGCGCCCCGGCCATGTTCGTCACGGCCGTGCCGGCATCTATAACGCCGGCTACCCCGGCTTCTATGGCTGGCCGAGCGGCCAGCAGACCGTGGTCGTGCTACCCGAGGCCAGCGAGCCGCCGCCGGTGAAGGAGCCTTCGATTCCGGTTGCGATCGGGATTCCGCGCCCACCTGCGGCCGATCCGGTCCTGTACCGGATCGAGACGCGCCGGGGGCAGCCGGTCGTCAGGGTCATGCGCTTCAGCAGCGAGGGCCGGGTGGCGCGGCGCTGAGACCTAGTTGCGCCGGGTCGCGGCGTAGAGCGCGATCGCGGTCGCGTTCGAGACGTTGAGGCTCTTGATCGCGCCGGGCATGTCGAGCCGGGCGAGATGGTCGCAAAGCTCGCGCGAGCGCTGGCGCAGGCCCTTGCCTTCGGCGCCCATCACCAGGACAAGCGGGCGGCGTAGCGGGACCTCGTCGAGCGAGACGTCCCCTTCCGAATCGAAGCCGAGCCGCAGGAAGCCGCGCTCGCCGAGCTTGTCGAGCGCATCCCCCAGATTCTTCACCGCGACCAGCGGCACATGCTCGAGCGCGCCCGAGGCCGATTTCGCCAGCACGCCCGTCGCGGCCGGCGAATGGCGGATGGTGACGATGACGGCCGCGACGCCAAAGGCGGCCGCCGAGCGCAGGATCGCCCCGACATTATGCGGATCGGTGATCTGGTCGAGCGCCAGGACGATCGCATCGTCAGGCAGGCTATCGAGATCGGGCGAGGGCAGGGGATCGCAGATCAGATAGAGCCCCTGATGCACCGCATCCGGCGTCAGCAAACGGTCGATCTGCGAGGGCCGCACCATTTCGGGGACGAGCGGCAATTCACCGACCTCCTCGGTCAGGCGCTTCAGGGCGTTCTCGGTGGCGAGCAGCTTGCGGAAGCGCCGGCGCGGATTGCGCAGCGCCTCGATCACCGGATGGGCGCCGTAGAGGATCGCCTCATCGATCTCGCCGGGCCGGTGCGGCGGCGGGCCGTCCCGATGCGGGCGACCGTGGCGGCTCTGGGGACGGGGGCGGGACGGGGCGGACATCATGGCTCCGGAAAGGTGACGCCATGCCCTGCCATGGCGCGGCCGGCTTGGCCAGCCCGAAGGCGGAGAAGCGGGATTTTCAACTCATCGACCGCAAGGAGAAAAATGCAGATGACAACGACGGATGAGCGCCTGTTCGTGGTGACCGGCGGGCCGGGGGCCGGCAAGACGACCCTACTCGCCGCGTTGGCGGCGGCTGGCCAAGCCGTCGCGCCGGAGGCGGGGCGGGCGATCATCCGCGACCAGCTCGCCGTCGACGGGCCGGCCTTGCCCTGGCGCGACCGGGCGCTGTTCGCCGAGCTGATGCTTGGCTTCGATCTGCGCTCCCATGGCGAGTCGCAGGCGAGCGCGTCTCCGGTCTTCTTCGATCGCGGCGTGCCGGACAGCATCGGCTATCTCAGGCTGTGCGGGCTGCCGGTGCCGGAGCATTTCGAGTGCGCGGCCCGCGTCTTCCGTTACGCTCCCGTCGTTTTCGCCGCGCCGCCCTGGCGCGAAATCTATGCGCAGGATGCCGAACGCAAGCAGGATTTCGCCGAGGCCGAGCGCACCTATGAGGCGGTCACTGCGGCCTATCGCGAGCATGGCTACGAACTCGTCGAGCTGCCGCGCGCCGATGTCGGCACGCGGGCTGCCTTCGTGCTGGACCGGGTGCGCGGCCTTGCTTCCGAAAGGTGCTGATCCGCGCTAGATTCAGCCGTTCGCCGCAGCCCCGGGAGGCGCGTCATGGCGGAAAGCCCAGAGGCCGGCACGATGCGTTCGGGCCGGACGCTGAACCATCTCGTGCCCGGCCGCGACTGCGGCGACTGCGTCGCCTGCTGCGAGGTACTGCGCATCGTCGATCCCGAGGTCGGCAAGCCGGCGGGCGTCATGTGCCGTCACAACACCGGTAAGGGCTGCGGCATTCATGCGATGCGGCCGGATATCTGCCGGAGCTGGTTCTGCCTGTGGCGGCGCATCGACGCCATGCCGGACGAGGCGCGGCCGGACCGGAGCGGCGTGATCTTCTGTCTGGAGGGTGAGGACAGCCATCCGAATCCGTTCGCGCGCTTCTGCGTCGTGGCGCGGCCCGTCGCCGGCTCGCGGGCGCTGCGCAGCGCGCTCGTCCGGCAGGTCATCGCCATGTTCGTCCGACAGGGGGACCTCCCGGTCTGGGTGCATCGCCATGGCGTGCGCAGCCTGATTCACCCGCCGCCGGACCTCGCCGATGCGATCGAACGGCCGGAAACGACGCCTTTCCAAGCCTTCGTCCCGGCCGCGCTCGCCTGGCGTGAGCGTCATCGCGCTAGCTGGCCGCAGGGTTAGACGACGGTCGGCGCGATTGCTTGTCGCGAGCATGTTCCGCAAAATTGGGGACCACTTTTGCGATAAGAACGTGCTCAACTTATTGATTTTGCGCGAATTCTTATCGTTCGACCGCAAGCGGTCGAACGGAAAGCGCGCGAGATGGCTTTTAGGCGTTGACAGGCGGCGGCCCTCTCCTCATAAGTCCGCCCGCGCCTGCCGCCCTTCACAAAAGTGAAACAGGCGGTTGCGGCCGATCCTTCGGGTTCGGCCTGCGGCAAGGCGGGGGAATGTCCCGAGCGGCAAAGGGGGCGGACTGTAAATCCGCTGGCTATGCCTTCGCAGGTTCGAGTCCTGCTTCCCCCACCACCTTGCTCTTTGGAGCGCTGGTCTATCTCAAGCTTTCGGCACGACGCCCGCACTTGACGATGAGGCGCGGGATAGATTGTGGCCTGGCCCGTCGCGCTATCGCAGTGGCGGCGCGTAGAGCACGCCGCCCATGTTCCAGAGCTGGTTGAGGCCGCGCGGAATGGCGAGCTTCGAGCCGGTGCCGAGATTCCGCTCGTAGATCTCGGCATAGTTGCCGCTCGCCTTGACGGAGCGGACTGCCCAGTCGGCCTCGAGGCCGAGCGCCTTGCCGAAGCCGCCCTCGGCGCCGGTGAAGCGGCGCACATCCGGCTTCTGGGACTTCAGCGCCTCCTCGACATTGCCCACGGATATGCCGAGCTCCTCGGCGTTGACCAGGGCGAAATTCACCCATTTCACCACGTTGAACCAGGCGAAGTCATCGCCGCGCACCACCGGGCCGAGCGGCTCCTTCGAGATCACGTCGGGTAGCACCACCGCATCGGCCGGCTTCGCCAGCTTGAGACGCTCGCCATGCAGGGCCGACTGGTCGCGGGTCAGCACGTCGCATTGCCCGGACTGGAAGGCGGCGAGGGCCTCGGCTGCGCTCGGGAAGGCCTTCTCCTCATAGGCCATCGAGTTCGCCTTGAAGAAGTCGGCGAGGTTGGCTTGCGTCGTGGTGCCGGACTCGACGCAGATCTTCGCCTTGTCGAGCGAGAGGGCCCCGTCGACATTGAGCGCGCGCTTGGCCAGGAAGCCCTGGCCGTCATGGAAGGTGATGCCGGCGAAGGCGAGGCCGAGGCCCGCCTCGCGTTCCAGCGTCCAGGTCGAGTTGCGCGCCAGGAGGTCGACCTTGCCGCCTTTCAGTGCCTCGAAGCGCTCGCTGGCCGAGAACGGCGTGAAGGCGACCTTGCCGGCATCGCCGAGCACGGCGGCTGCGACGGCGCGACAGAAATCGACATCGAAGCCGCGCCAGTTGCCCTGGGCATCCTTCTCGGAGAATCCGGCGACGCCCTCGCTGACGCCGCATTGCAGCGTGCCGCGCTGCTTCACCGTGTCGAGCGTTCCGGCGCTGGCCGGTACTGCAGACAGGCTCGCCAGCGCGCTGAAGGCGAGCGAGGAAACCCAGGAAGCCTTCGACATGGCTCTCGTCTCCTTTCGAATCTCTGCGGGGGAAGCGGGGCCGGTCACAGCGTCGCCTTGTGGCGGATGATAACCTTGGTCCCGACCGGAACGCGGTCGTAGAGGTCGACGATGTCTCCATTGGCGAGCCGGAAGCAGCCCGACGAGATCGCCTGGCCGATCGTCTCGGGCTGGTTGGTGCCGTGGACGCGGAACACGGTCGAGCCGAGATAGAGCGCGCGTGCCCCCATCGGGTTGCCGGGACCGCCGGCCATGAAGCGCGGCAGATAGGGCTGGCGCTGCAGCATCTCCGGCGGCGGGCGCCAGTCCGGCCATTCGGCCTTGCGGCTGACCTGGACCTGGCCGGACCAGGTGAAGCCCTCGCGGCCGACGCCGATGCCGTAGCGCAGCGCCCGGCCATTGCCCTGCACGACATAGAGGAAGCGCTCGGCCGAATGGATCACGACTGTGCCCGGCGCCTCGTTCGAGCGGAACAGCACCATCTGGCGGGCATAGGGGCCCTCGGTGATGCTGACCTCCTCGGTCGAGACGCGGCCCGGCTCGTCGCCGATGTCCATCGTCTCCTGCATCGCAGCGGGCGGCCGCGGCTGGGCCGCGCCGGGCAGGGCGAGGAGCGGCGCAGCCAGCCCGCAGGCGAGCAGGCTGCGCAGGGCGGTGCGAAGGGGGCTCATGGCGTCGTCTCCCTCAGCCGCAACGGGCATAGATGAAGGTGCCGTAGCGCCGCTGCGCATCCGCATCGACGAAACGCATCACCAGCATCGACTTGCTGTGCGAGAGGATCTCGCGGTCCTGCGGATCGCCGGCCGGCGCCTCGAAGCCGACATAGGTCTTGCCGCCGGCCCCGGCCTTCAGCCTGAGCTCATAGGGCTTGGGATCGTCGGCGACATGCATCATCACGCCGTCGCCGGGCCCCTGCGTGATCGCATAGGGCTGCTTGCACCCCGCCCGCGCTTCCGCCTCGGTGCGCTTGCGGTCCTTGTCGGTGTGGAAGGAGGCGATGCCCCAGCGCCCGACCAGGGCATCGCGCGAGATGTTCGCTGGAGCCGGCGCGCTCGTCGCGCTGCTGCTCGAGCCGGATAACCCTTCGCCACCGCCGCAGCCGGCGAGGAGCAGCGGTAGCAGCAGGCCGCAGGCCGGGCCGCCGATGGGGAAGCGCTTCGCGCTTACAAGCTCCACATGTCTGTGTGTCATTGTCCCTCCTGGGCGTGTCATCGGGCATCGATGCGCTTGACGAAGTGGCTTGTGGTCTGACTCCGCGCTGCTGATCAGAGCCTTCCGGAGAGGCTCACCATGCCCGCCAGTCTAAAAGGGGAGACGGGACTCCCGATAGGACAGCCGCAAAACGGATCGCGATCAACCCCTGGATGCTTGGGGTGGAGACGGGCAGGACTGTCAGGGGGCTCGCATCTGCTCTTCGACACGGGCCTTGCTAGGCTAATCTCAGATCGCCGCCGCCATCTCCGACAGCTTCGCGACCGTATTGATGTTGCGGGCGGTGCCGCGCGCGGCGGCCGGGATCTTGAGCTTCGAATCGCCCATTCCTGAGCCGTAGGCGATGTAGATCTCGCGTCTGCCGAGCCGCATCTCCTCGTCGCGGCGGCCGCGCGCCTGGTCGAGCGCGTCGGCCGGCGGCGGATCGTCGAGAAAGACGGCGACGGTCCGGTTCGGCGGCTGGTCGCTGAACGGGTTGGCCTTCAACACGGCCGCGATCTCGTCGGCCGAGCGCAGGAGCACGCCGACCGGCTTGCCGGCATAGGCTTCGAGCCGCCGTTCCAGTGCAGCCTTGACCTGTGCCTCGCTGCCTTCGGCGCTGAAGACGACGTTGCCGCTCGCGATATAGGTCGCGACATGCTGGAAGCCCTCGGCGATGCACATCGCCTTCAGATCCGCCATGGCGAGCTTGCCGGTCCCGCCGACATTCACCGCGCGCAGCAAGCCCACATAGATCGGCATGGATTCCCGGCTCCTCGATCAGGGCAGGGTAGCGCGTCGCGGCGAAAAGTGGAGCCAGTTGTCCGGCGCGAGGAACAGGGACGTCGTCTTTGCCGTGAGATCGAACCTGGCCGAGCGGCGCCATGCCTCAGGGCAGGTGGATCAGCAGGGCAAGCAGGCCGACGGCGTGGATCAGCACGAGCAGCCGCATCGGAACGGCGGCGACGACCTCGGCCTCGAACGGACAATACAGATCGTCGAACTCTGACATGTCGCTTCCCCCGACATGGTCCTACCGAGGCTGCTGACCGGTTTCGCCCCCCATTTGGGGGGATTTTGTCGCATGGGCTCGAATTTCGCTCTTTCGCCCCCAAATGGGGGCAGCCGGGCGGCGCTGCCGCGCTAGATTTGCCGCCGGGGAGAGGGATGATGGCGATCGCGCTTTTCAGCACAGCCGTGGCCGCTGCCGGCGCCCTGGCCTTCGGCACCCTCGCCGGAGGGGCGGCGCTCGGCCTGTTCACCGGCGCCGCGATCTGGCTGGGCCAGCGTGCCTTGAGCGATAGCTGAGCCCGTTTGCCTGCGCCTCAGGTGGATGAGCCGATCTTCTTCGCCGGAATGGGTTGACACTGACCGGTCCGATGCGGAATTTGGCGGCCCGGCGCGGGTGTAGCTCAATGGTAGAGCAGCAGCCTTCCAAGCTGAATACGAGGGTTCGATTCCCTTCACCCGCTCCAGCCTCCTCTGAATGATCGCGTGATGTGCGCCGGATTCGCTGAATGCCGGCGGCTCGATTTGCCGCGCCCGAGTCACGCCGCCGGGCATGATCGTCGATCTCGGTCGATATCCCAATCATGCTCAGATTGCGGCGCGATATCGATACGCAGCCGAACGCTATTCTATTGTGGGCTGAGCCGGGAATTGCCATGATTGCTCGCCGATGACGGCGCTCCCCATGGATAATCTCGCGGAAGCGAGCGAAAATCGTACTGATCGACGCAAAGCCCCGCACGCGGTGCTGGACATATTTCCGCCGCAAGACAGGAGAACTGCCATGCTCAAGATAGCCATCGCCGCAGTAGGGTTCGCTGCTCTCAGCCTCGCGACGGCTCCGGCCTTCGCCCAGGGCGGCAAGAAGGGCCAGGATGAGTTCCTCGGCGTCGACCTCGACACCGGCCGGACCTATTACGACGGCCGCAACGACGGCAAATACTGCCTCTATAAGACGGTGCGCGTCTTCAATCGCTATACCGGCTACTACGAGAACCGCCGCGTGCGCCGCTGCGGCCGCGGCCTCTATATGTGAGGGCTGTCATGAACCGTATCGCGAAGTTCATCGTCGGCCTCGGCCTTGCGTCCGCCGCCGCGGCCTGCGGCCCGACCGTCGTCGCCGATCCCAATGGCCGTCTCATCAACACCGGGCTGGTGCAGGAGGGCGACTGCCTGACCCGCACGGTCATGGTCTATGACCGCGAGGTCGGCTATGAGCGCCCGGTCGAGCAGCGCTTCTGCGGCGGGCGGGCGCGTATCGCCCGCTGATCATCCCATTTGATCCTGTGCAGGCCCCGCCACGACTGTGGCGGGGCCTGTCCTTTTGCTAGGCTATAGTGACTGAATCGCTCGGATCGTTCCGGAGACGCGTCACATGCCGAAATTCTGCAAGTTCACCTCGCCCAGCGACGGCAAGCCGGTCTATGTCAATCCCGACCAGGTTTGCGTGGTCTACACCTTCAAGGGCCAGCCGCCCGATACGATCCTCGGCTTCCGCAAGGACTTCCAGCTCGGTGTGAAGGAAAGCCTGGAAGAGGCTGTCAGGATTCTCGAAAGCGCAGCCGAGGATGCCGAGCGTTGAGGCGCTGAGCCGGCACAGCTCTCTCCCCATCGCCGCCGGATTGTCGCCGTAAAGCAGCCATGCGGTGTTTCCATCCTCGCCGCATGAGGATCATTGCCGCATCTGCTCTCACCCTGGCTCTCGGCGCTTGCGCGAGCACGCCGGACCCGATCGTCGAGGATCGCTCGCGTTGCGACGCCTATGGCTTCCAGCGCGGCACCGACGCCTATGCCAACTGCGTGATGACGCAGGACCGCGATCGCGAGCGGCGCTATGAGCGCCAGGGCGAGCGGCGATCCTATCGCGCCGCGCGGCCCTATGGCTCGGAGGAGGAATAGCCCTCCGTCTCCGCGTGCCTTCCTGCTGAAGAGACGCTCCCTGCTGCTATCTTGCCAGGGCGCAGCGGCTGCGTGGCCGAGCCACCGGAAAAAGCAAGATCTTGCTCTTCCAGGCCGGAATAGCAGCTCATTCTTCTCATGCAGGCGCCTGCGGTACGCGCCTGCTCTCGTCGCATGTCGGTCTCAGGCCGTGGAAGGCGTCCGGCATGCGCCGTTCGCAGGCGCGGCCGGTGCCGTGCCGGTTGGGCTTTGCCGCGAAGACGGCTATTTGGTCGCTCGGCCGCTGTGCGGCTTCGCCAGCAGGGAGCGGCAGAGCGATGATTCTCGATGAGCGCACCTACGCCATCAAGCCCGCGCATGTGCGCGACTATCTCGACCTCTATGTCGCCGAGGGGATGGAGCTGCAGATCTCCCATCTCGGCCATCTGATCGGCTGGTTCACCACCGATACGGGCGTGGTCAACGAGGTCGTGCACATGTGGCGCTTCGAGGATGCCGGCGATCGCGAGCGCCGGCGCGCCGCGATGGAGGCCGATCCGCGCTGGCAGGTCTTCCGGGCCAAGGCCGCCCCCTACGTCCTGGAAATGCGCAGCCGGATCCTCAGGCCGACGCATTTCTCGCCGCTGCGCTGATCAGGTGCCGGGCGCTGCCATGTCTGCTGCGCCACCCCGATCCCTCGCTCGTATGAGTGAGCGCGGGCTGGCTGCGTTGGTCGCCGCGCTTGAATGGTTGGGCGCGGCGATCCTCGCCGCGCTCTTCCTCGTAGTGATGACCGCGGTCACGCGCCGTTATCTCTTCGGCGACGGCCTCGTCTGGTCGGACGAGCTCGCGATCTGGCTCAATGTCGCGCTGGTCGCGGTCGGCGCGCCTCTGGCGGCGACGAGTGCGCTCGCCATGCGGCTCGATGTCGTCGTCAACCTGTTGCCTGCGCCGGGGCGACGCATCGCCGCCATCTTGGCCGAGGCGATCGCCGTTCATGGCGCGCTGGTAGTTGCGCTCGGCGGCGCCAGCGTCGCGGCTTTGGTCGGCGGCACCTCGACCGTGCTCGGCCTGCCGGAGAGCCTGCGCTTTGCGACCTTCGCCGTCGGCGGCGGGCTGACGCTCGTCCTCGTGCTCTGGCGGGCGGCGCTCAACCTGTCCTGGCCGGCGGCGCTCGCCGCGCTCACGCTCGGCATAGGCCTCTATGTATTGGCCAACAGCGCGACCGGCTTCTTCGTGGAGACGCCGAGCCTGGTCGCCGGGCTCGCTGCCGGGGCAGGGCTCCTGCTCGGCGCGCCCTTGCCCTTCGCGCTCATCGCCGGCGTCTCGCTCTCGGGCGCTTTCGGCGGCCTGCTGCCGGAGCCAGCCATCGTCCAGAACACGGTGGCGGGCGTCTCGAAATTCCTGCTGCTGGCGATCCCCTTCTTCCTGCTCGCCGGCGAATTGCTGACCGCTGGCGGGCTCGCCGAGCGGCTGGTGCGCTTCGCGGCCGCCCTCGTCGGGCATTTCCGAGCCGGGCTGGCGCAGACCGCGCTGGTCGCGAGCGTGCTGTTCTCCGGCGCCTCCGGCTCCTCGGTCGCCAACGCCGCTTTCGGCGCCAAGGTGATGGCGCCGGCGCTGGTCGCGCGCGGCTACCCGCCGGTCAACGCCGCCGCGATCGTCGCTGGCGTCGCCATGCTCGACAACATCATCCCGCCTTCGATCGCCTTCCTGATCCTGGCGGCGGCGACCAATCTCTCGGTCGGCTCGCTGCTGGTCGGCGGCTTTGTCGCGGGGGCGGTGCTGACGGCGGCACTCGCCATCGGCATCCATCTCAGCGTCCGTGGCGTCGTCGATTCTGCCCCGCGTGCCAGTGGCGCCGAGCGGGCGCGCTCTTTCGTCGGTGCGCTGCCAGCGATCGGGCTCGGCATCGTCGTGGTGGTCGGCATCCGCTTCGGTGTGGTCACGGTGACGGAAGCCTCGGCGCTTGCCGTCGCCTATGCGCTGGTCGCCTGCCTGCTGCTGCGCAGCCTGGACGGCGGCACCGTGCTGGCCTCCCTGCGCAAGGCGGCGGGGGAGGCGGCGGCGGTCGGGCTGCTGATCGGCGCCTCGGCGCCCTTTGCCTTCCTGCTCGCGGTCGATCGCGTGTCCGAAAAGATGGCCGGGCTGGTGACGGTGCTGGGTGGCGGACCGCTCGCGGTGATGCTGCTCTCCAATGTCGTCCTGCTGGTCGCCGGTCTCTTCCTCGACATCGGCGCGGCGATCCTGCTGCTGGCGCCGCTGCTGCTGCCGGCCGCCATCGCCGCCGGGCTCGACCCGATCCAGTTCGGCGTCGTGCTGGTGGTCAATCTGATGATCCACGGGCTGACGCCGCCGCTCGGCATCCTCGTCTATGTTGCGAGCGGCATCATGCGGCTCTCGCCGGCTGCAGTCTTCCGGGCGGTACTGCCGCTGCTGGCGAGCCTGCTCGTCGCGCTCTTCATCCTCTGCCTTGCGGTGGCGGCCTGGCCGTCGCTACCTGTCTCCATCAAGGAGTTGTTCCGATGGCTTTGACCCGCCGCGCCTTCGCCGCCGCCACGATCGCCGCGCCAGCCCTTTTGTCGGGGCGCGCCTTCGCCGCCGGCCGGCCGGTCACGGTCGCTTCCCTGCTCGGCGAGGACAAGCCGGAGACGAAGATCTGGCGTCGCGTGGCCGAGAAGCTTCCGTCCGGCCGCTTCGACCTGCGCGTCGTGCCCAATGCCGCGCTCGGCGGCGAGAAGGAAGTCGCGGAGGGCCTGCGGCTCGGTTCGGTCCAGGCTTCGCTGTTCACGATCTCGGCGCTCTCGTCCTGGGTGCCGGACGGGCAGCTGCTCGATCTGCCGTTCCTGTTCCGCGATCGCGCCCATCTGAAGCGCGTGCTCGCCGGGCCGCTCGGCGAGGAGCTCAAGCGCAAATACGAGGCGCAGGGCTTCGTCGTGCTCGGCTTCATCAATTACGGCGCCCGCCATCTCCTCGCCAAGGAGCCGCTCACCACGCCGGCCAGCGTCAAGGGCAAGCGCATCCGCGTCATCCAGAGCCCGCTCCACACCGAGCTCTGGTCGGGCTTCGGCGCCTATCCGACGCCGATCCCGATCCCCGAGACCTACAACGCGCTGAAGACCGGCGTGGTCGATTGCATGGACCTGACAAAGTCGGCCTATGTCGGCTTCAAGCTGCACGAGGTCGTGCCCTATCTGGTCGAGACTGGCCATATCTGGGCGGCTGGCGTGGTGGCCGTCTCTGCCAGCTTCTGGAAGGGCCTTTCCGCCGAGGACAAGGCGGCGTTCTCGGCCGCGGCTGCGGAAGGGGCGGGCTATTTCGACGATCTGATCGTCGCCGACGAGGACGCCTCGATGGCCAAGGCGAAGGCCGAGGGCGGCAAGGTCGTGCAGCCGGAGGACCGTCCCGGCTGGGAGGCTGGTGCGCGCAAGGTCTGGGCCGCCTTTGCGCCCAAGCTCGGCGGGATCGAGAAGATCGAGGCGATCGCCAGCAGCGCCTGAGCTGCCCGCCATTCCGTCCTGCATCGATTTCAGAGGAGCTTCGTCCGCATGTCCGACCGTCCCGTCCTTCTCGTCACCGGCGGCAGCCGCGGCATCGGCGCGGCGATCTGCCGTTTCGCCGCCGAGCGCGGCTATGACGTCGCCGTCAACTACCAGGGCAATGCGCAGGCGGCGGCCGATGTCGTCGCGGCTTGCGGGCGGGCCGGGGCGAGGGCGGTCGCGATCCAGGGCGACATGGCGAACCTCGCCGATATCGCCCGCGTCTTCGCGCAGGCCAAGGCGGCGCTCGGACCGCTGACCGCGGTCGTCAACAACGCCGCCATCACCGGCAAGAGCAGCCCGCTCGCCAAGTCCGACCCGCAGGTCATCCGCGCCTGCATCGACCTCAACGTCACCGGCGCGATCCTGGTGGCGCGCGAGGCGGCTCAGGCGCTGCTCGCCAATGAGGGCGCGAAGAACCGCGCGATCGTCAACATCTCCTCGATCGCGGCTGGGCTCGGCTCGCCCAACGAATATGTCTGGTATGCCGCCTCGAAGGCGGCGGTCGATTCCATGACCATCGGCCTGGCGATTGAGCTCGCGCCCGCCGGCATCCGCGTCAATGCCGTGTCGCCGGGCATGACGCAGACCGATATCCACGCCCTCTCGACCGGCGATGCCGGCCGCGTCGACCGCATCGCGCCGACGATCCCGCTGCGGCGCGTCGCCGAGCCGGAGGAGATCGCCGAGGCGGTGCTGTTCGCGCTGTCCGAGGCCGCATCCTACATGGTCGGCTCGGTCATCCGGGTCGGCGGCGGCCGCTGAGCGTCAGTTGCAGACTTCGACCTGCCTCATTTTCCCTTCGACGAAGGCTTCCGTGAAGTGGCAGGGCATGCGGTTGACCGGCTGGGAGTACCAGGTCGCTGTCGGCGAGTCGTGGTAGACCGGGTAGGTCTGTGACTGCGTGTCCGGTTGCGGCTGGGTCATGTGCTGGTTCTGCATGGTCCGGTTGCTCGCGACCGTGGTGATCAGGCCATGATTGCCTGTGCCACCGACGGCGGCCGAGGCCGGCGATGAAACAGCGAGGCTCCCGAGGGAGCCGGCCAAAGCGAATGCTGCTGCGATCAGGGTCTTTCTCATGACAGCCTCCAAAGTCGCAATCTCGAGTGAGCAAGGCCACTTGGCCGCGCCTGGATTGGCGCGGCGAGCCACTCTGCTGCCCGCAAATCGTCCAAGCTGTGGCCTTGTTGTGCCGCCGCGATCACGAAGGTGTGCCGCGGGGCTCACGAACGGGTGAGGCACAAGCGGGCCAAACGACAGAATCGGCTGCGTGAACAGCCGCGGACGGCTGGAGCCGCGGCCTCGTCGTGCTAAATCGGCTGCCGTCCTGTTCAACCGGAAGCCGCCATGCGCGTCCTGCTCGTCCTGATCGCCTTCGGCATGGTCGCGGTGCCGGCGCTGCTCGCGCTGGCGCGCAGCGACCTGCCGCGCGGCCGGCGGATCGTGAATGCGCTGATCGTCTTCCTGGCCCCGGCCTTCGCGCTCGGCCTGATCCATGGCGTGCCGGAGCTCGACGGCAGGGCGCTGCAATACCCGGTCGCCTGGACGACGCTGCGGCTCGTCCTGACCGGGCTCGCCTTGATCCTGCCCTGGTGCCTCTATGTCTGGCTCAACGGCCGGCGCTGACTTCCCGACGGATTTTTGACATGACCGAAACTACGCAGATCCCGCCGATCGACCACGCCTTCACCGGCGACCGCAAGGGCCCGGCCCATGACCCGACCTATGCGGGCGCGCTCTCCTTCATGCGCCGCCGCTACAGCAAGGACGTCGCCGGATGCGATGCGGTGGTCTGGGGTGTGCCCTTCGACCTCGCGGTCTCGAACCGGCCCGGCACCCGCTTCGGGCCGCAGGCGATGCGCCGCGTCAGCGCGATCTTCGACGGGGATGCGCAATATCCCTCGCGGATCGATCCCTTCGAGCAGCTCGCCGTGGTCGACTATGGCGACTGCGTGCTGCCGCGCAGCGACCTGCAAGGCTGCGCCCGGGCAATCGAGAGCGAGGCGGCAGCGATCATCGCGGGAGGCGCCCAGCTCATCACCCTTGGCGGCGATCATTTCATCACCTTGCCGCTGCTGCGTGCCCACGTCGCCCGCCACGGCAAGCTCGCCATCGTCCAGTTCGATGCGCATCAGGACACCTGGGATGACGGCGTCGGCGCGATCAGCCACGGCACCTTCGTGCTCGAGGCGGTGCGCGAGGGACTGATCGACACCGATCGTTCGATCCAGGTCGGCATCCGCACCGTCGCCCCGCGCGATTGCGGCATCCAGGTGCTCGACGCCTATGAGGCGCATGCGCTCGGCGTCGATGGCATAGCCGCGCGGATCAAGGCGCGGGTCGGGCAGGGGCCGGCCTATCTCACCTTCGACATCGACGCGCTCGACCCTGCCTTCGCGCCGGGCACCGGCACGCCGGTCGCCGGCGGCTTCTCCTCGGCGCAGGCGCTGCAACTGGTCTGGGCGATTCGCGATCTCGATTTCCGCGGCATCGACATCGTCGAGGTCTCGCCGCCCTATGACCATGCCGATGCGACCGCGATCGCCGGCGCGGCGGTGGCGCAGCATTATCTGCAGGCACTCGCCATGAAGAAGGCGGGTTGAATCGGATTCCGAGGCGTCTGAATCATCCTGACAAGGATCGGCATCAAGCGCTTCGAAAGTCTGCCAAATCGGCTCGCTGATCGGAGAACTCCGTGCTGATCGTCTTCAGTGGACTTCCTGGCACCGGCAAGACGACGCTTGCCCGCCAGCTCGCGGCGAGGCGATCGGCGACCTATCTGCGCATCGACAGCATCGAGCATGCGCTTCGCTCCATGTCGCCCGGCAGCGATATCGGGCCGGCGGGCTATGTCGTCGCTCTCGCGATCGCGGGCGGAAACCTTTCGCTCGGCATGGCCGTCGTGGCCGATTGCGTGAATCCGGTCGCCGAGAGCAGGGCGGCCTGGCGCGAACTTGCCCGCGCCTCGGCCGCGCCGCATCTCGACATCGAGGTCGTCTGTTCCGACAAGGCGGAACATCGCCGCAGGGTCGAGCAGCGAAGGTCCGATATCCCGGGATTTGCCGTCCCGGATTGGGCCTCGGTGGAGACACATGACTATCAGCCCTGGACAGGCGAGCGGCTGGTCGTCGACACGGCCCTGCTTTCGGTGGAGGACGCCTTGCACCTGATCGGGGGCCGCCTGGCGTCGCTGGTGCGTAGCGCCGATTGACAGGAAGCCGGGCAGGGAACATATAGCGCCGCATGACCACGAACCCGACGCGACGTCGCACCGAACAGGCCGCCCCGGCGCGCCCGCGATGACGCTCGGCTTCTAGCCCGAACGCCCGCGACCGCGCCCGGAGCGCGGTTTTTTTATGCCCGTCGCAAAAGTGATGTCCGGTTTTGCGACAAGGCTGGGTTCCAAAGCCAGCCAACCAGTTCCGTCCGCTTCCACCAGACGCCTTGCGAGGGTCCGATGAGCCAGAACCTGAAATCCATCTTCATCGACGGCGAAGCCGGCACCACCGGGCTCGGCATCCGTGAGCGTCTCGCCGATGTGCCGGAGGTCGTGGTCAAGAGCATCGATCCGGACAAGCGCAAGGACCCCGCCGCCCGCAAGGAGATGATGGCGGGTGTCGACCTCGTCGTGCTCTGCCTGCCCGACGACGCCGCCAAGGAATCCGTCGCGCTCGCCGACGAACTCGGCAGCAATGCGCCCAAGATCGTCGACGCCTCGACCGCCCATCGCGTCGCGCCGGGCTGGATTTATGGCTTCGCCGAGCTGGAGCCCGGCTTCGCCCAGAAGGTCGCCAACGCCAACCGGGTCGCCAATCCCGGCTGCTATCCGACCGGCGGCATCGCGCTGCTGCGTCCGCTCGTCGATGCGGATTTGCTGCCGGCCGACTATCCGGTCACGGTCAATGCGGTTTCCGGCTATTCCGGCGGCGGCAAGAGCATGATCGAGGCCTATGAGGCCGGCACGGCGCCCGATTTCGAGCTCTACGGCCTCGGCCTCAAGCACAAGCACCTGCCCGAGCTGCAGGTCTATTCGCGGCTGGAGCGGCGGCCGATCTTCGTGCCGTCGGTCGGCAATTTCCGGCAGGGGATGCTGGTCTCGGTACCGCTGCATCTCGACACGCTGCCGGGCAAGCCCAAGCCCGCCGATCTCGAGGCGGCGCTGACAGAGCGCTATGCCGGCTCGACCTATGTCAGCGTCCTGCCGGCGGATGCTAACGGCAAGCTCGAGCCGGAGGCGCTCAACGAGACCAACAAGCTCGAACTGCGCGTCTTCGGCAACGCCGATCTCGGCCAGGCCGTGCTTGTCGCCAGGCTCGACAATCTCGGCAAGGGCGCATCGGGTGCCGCCGTCCAGAACATCCGGCTGATGCTCGGCTTGCCGGAATGTTGACAGCCGTTCACATCCGGCGTCGTTTTCATTCACCCTGACGAAACAGTGGCTGTACCCCCCAAATGGGGGATGCAGCCACTCGCGCTTGGGCTCATAGCTGAGCGCAGCGGCTAGAGCGGGGCGATTCGATGCCGGGATTTGATACGTTGGGCGCGCGTCTCGCGCGCAGCCGGCGCAGGCTCGAACGCGAGCGCGCCGAAGCGAAAGGCGAACGGCCTGGCCGGGATGGGCTTGATATCGCCATCCCCGGCGAAGGGCCGTCTGCTGCGGTGGCAGCAGGCATTCCGAGGCCGGCCACGGCGAAAGTGATCATGTTTCCGCGCCAGAACGGGCGCGTCAGGAACTGAAGCAACCGTCCCCAGGGTACGGGTGCCAGCGCTGCCGGGGGTGAGGTCGAACGGCCCCGGCAGCGCTTTTTCTTTCGGCTCTCAATCGCGAATCGAGATCGGTCCTCCGACCAGCTTGCTGGCAAGCTGGTCGGGACAGAGCTCAGCCTGCGTAGGGCTTGAAGAGCTGCTTCTGCGTACCGAGGCCTTCGATGCCGAGGGTCACGGTCTCGCCACCCTTGAGGAAGCGCGGCGGCTTGAAGCCGAGTCCGACGCCGGGCGGGGTGCCGGTGGTGATGACATCGCCCGGATCGAGCCGCATGAACTGGCTGATATAGTGGACGAGATAGGCGGCGCCGAAGATCATCGTCTTGGTCGAGCCGTTCTGGACGCGCTCGCCATCGACTTCGAGCCACATGGCGAGGTTCTGCACGTCGGCGACCTCGTCCGGCGTCACCAGCCAGGGGCCGAGCGGGCCGAAGGTCGGGCAGCCCTTGCCCTTGGCCCATTGACCGCCGCGCTCGGTCTGGAACTCGCGCTCGGAGACGTCGTTGCAGACGCAGAAGCCGGCGATCGCGGCCATCGCGTCCTTCTCGGCGATATAGGAGCCGCCGTCGCCGATCACGATGGCGAGCTCGACTTCCCAGTCGGTCTTCTTCGAGTTCTTCGGGATGGTCACGTCGTCGTTGGGGCCGACGATGCAGTTCGGCGCCTTGTTGAACAGGATCGGCTCGGCCGGGATCGCCGCGCCGGTCTCGGCGGCGTGGTCGGCGAAGTTGAGGCCGACGGCGATGAAGTTGCGGACGTCGCCGACGCAGGCGCCGATGCGCGGCGAGCCTTCGACCAGCGGCAGGGATTCCGGAGAGAGCGCCTTCAACTTGGCGAGCGAGGCCGACTTCAGCGCCGCCCCGGCGACATCGGAGACATGCGCCGACAGGTCGCGCAGCTTGCCGGCGGCGTCGACGAGGCCGGGCTTCTCCTGGCCGAATGCGCCGTAACGAACCAATTTCACGTCGTTTCCCCCTTTTCAATCGTTTCAAACGGAGTGTGTCATAGGACCGAAGGTCAGAATGACCTTGTGCGGACTGCCCGCCCGATGCAAGCCCGCCGGGACGCATGCCATGCTTGCGGGCGCGCCGGGAATTGTGGCGCTTGTGCAACGGTCCCCGGTAAACAGCGACATCATCGCGGGCCGGTGGATAAGGCTATGTTGCGGCGCAAAGTGGCAAAATCCGTGATAGTTCGCATCTAAACCATCTTTTCTGCCGTCGACTCTCGGGCAAGACACGCGAAACGCCCCGTTTTTGCACGTTTTTGGGCGTGTCGCCGTCGCTCGCCGCCGAAGCATGGCGATTTGAGGGCGATCTGGGCGGGATTGCGGCGCAAACGAGCAGACGGCATGGTGGGTCACAGATTCCCGCGGCATGCTTCGCCGCAAACGCCACAACAAGAACCTCAGCCTGGGGAAGACGCCGCGATGAAGAGCCTTCTGAAATTCACCGCCGCCGCCACCGTCTCGCTTTCGGCGCTACTGGCTGCCGGCGCGGCTTCGGCGAGCTCCTTCGCGATCCGCTCGGGCCAGAGCGCCGAGGGTCTCGGCATGGCTTATGCCGGCGCGGCTGCAGGCGGCATCGGCATGGGCTCGATGGCCTGGAACCCGGCGACGATCACCATGTTCCCCGGCCGCAACAGCCAGTGGAACTTCACCTATCTCAACGCCAATGCGAGCTATGATCCGACCTCGGTGACCCGTCTCGGCGCACCCAACGGCCCGGCGAGCCCCGTGCAGAACGGTACCGGCAACATCGGCGGCGACGGCGCCTTCATCCCGGCCTCCTATTCGGCCTGGCAGCTCACCGACCGCCTGTGGATCGGCCTGACCACGGGCGCACCCTACGGCCTGCGCTCGAAGCCGGAGAACCAGGTCCACGCCGCGCAGGTCTATGGCCGTTCTGCCAAGGTCACCACCATCAACGTCTCGCCGACCATCGGCTACCAGGTCAACGATTGGCTGTCGGTCGGTGGCGCGGTGCAGTTTCAGTACTTCAAGGCTGCGCTCAAGACGGCGTCCGGCGTCGCCCCGACGGCCGCGCCCGTCATCATCGAAGGCGATACGATCGACGTCGGCTATCGCTTCGGTGTCAACCTGACGCCTTGGAAGGGCACCAATATCGGCATCGCCTACCGCTCGCCGATGCGGCAGACGCTCGACGGCACCTTCCGCACACCGCTGGGTGTCGTGCCGGTCAAGGCCAACCTCAACCTGCCCGACTCGGTCGTGTTCGGCGTCTCGCAGGAGATCAATGAGCAGTGGCAGGTCCATGCCGGTGTCGAGTGGACGAATTGGAGCCGCTTCCGCAACATCCCGATCGTCAGCAAGCTCAGCGGCCTGCCGGTCACCAGCCTGAATTTCCAGTATGACGACGCCTGGTTCTTCTCGGCCGGCGCCGAATACAAGTACAACCGCGACCTGACCCTGCGGGCCGGTGTCGGCTACGAGCTCTCCGCGGTCAACAACCATAACCGGACGGTCTTCATCTCGGACAACGACCGGCTCTGGCTCTCCGCGGGTGGCAGCTATCAGATCACCGACAAGCTGAAGCTCGATGTCGGCTACACCTACATCCATGTGCAGAAGGCTTCGGTGAACTACGGCGGCACTCATCCGCAGCAGGCGGCGGTGTTCTATACGGCCGAAGCCAAGCCCTATATCCACATCGTCTCGGCCGGCCTGACCTATCGCTGGGACAACCCGGCGGAGACGATCCCGGTCCGCCCGGTCGTTCGCAAGAACTGAGCGGCCCACAGTCCGCCACAAACGAAAGAGCCGGCCTTCGGGCCGGCTTTTTTGTTGGACAGAGGAGCGACGCCTGGACGCCGCGGATCTTGCGGTTGCTACTATCTGCCGTTCGCGCGGCAACGGCCGCCCGGTCCGATGTGATAGCCGCGCGGACAGGCATGCGCGCGCGGATTGGCGTAGTTGCGGCGGCAGCCGCCATAGGGACCGCGATGCCAGCCTGGGCCGCAGCCACCGGCGACCTGGGTGATCAGATCCGATGACAGGCCGCCGGGCGCCTGCACCGGCAGCGCGGATGCGGGAGAGGCGAAGACGAAACTCAGGCCAGCGGCAGCGAGGACCATGCAAAGCGTCTTCATGAGCGGTTCCCCCAACACTGAACGTGAAGCCGGATCATCATCGCAGGCCATCACCGCCGGCGGCCGATGATGGTCTGAGCCACTACGCCTTGATCTTCACATAGCTCCCGGGCGCATCCTCCAGCGCGGGCAGGGGGCCTTCGCCGGGAATGCGCGGCTTGACGCGCTTGGGCGCCTGCTTCTCCAGCCAGGCGAGCCAGTGCGGCCACCAGGAGCCCGGATGCTCCTCGGTTTTCTTCACCCAGTCCTCGAACACGCCCTCCGGCTTCGGGCCGGTCCAGTACTGGTACTTCACCTTGGTCGGCGGGTTGACGACGCCGGCGATGTGGCCGGAACCGGCCATGACGTAGTCGACCGGCCCGCCGAAGGTCTGCGAGCCCAGGAAGACCGATTTTGCCGGGGCGATATGGTCCTCGCGCGTCGCGAGATTATAGATCGGGATCGTCACCTTCTTCAGGTCGAGCAGCTTGCCGCCGACGCGCATCTCGCCCTTGCTGAGCTTGTTCTCGAGATAGCAGTTGCGCAGATAGAAGGAGTGGTTCGCCGCCGGCATCCGGGTCGAATCCGAATTCCAGTAGAGCAGGTCGAAGGCGGTCGGCGCCTTGCCTTTCAGGTAGTTGTTGACCGCGTAGGACCAGATCAGGTCGTTCGGCCGGAGCATGTTGAAGGCGCCGGACATGCGGGAGCCGTCGAGATAGCCGCGCTCGGCCATCTGCTCCTCGACGGCGCGGATCTGGTCCTCGTCGACGAAGACCGAGAGCTCGCCTGCATGGCTGAAGTCGACCTGCGTGGTGAAGAAGGTCGCGCTGGCGATGCGCTTGTCCTTCACCGCTGCCATATAGGCCAGCGTCACGCCGAGCAGCGTGCCGCCGACGCAATAGCCGATCGTCGAGACCTGCTTCTCGCCCGTGATCTCCTCGATCGCCTCCAGCGCGGCGAAGATGCCCTCGCGCATATAGCTCTCGAAGTCCTTGAGCGCGTGGCGGTGATCCGGGTTGACCCAGGAGATGCAGAACACCGTCAACCCCTGCGCGACGCACCAGCGGATGAAGCTTTTGTCGGCGTTGAGATCGAGGATGTAGAACTTGTTGATCCAGGGCGGCACGATCAGCAGCGGGCGCTTCAGCACCGTCTCGGTCGCCGGCGCGTACTGGATCAGCTCGATGATGTCGTTGCGGTAGATGACCTTGCCGGGTGTCGTCGCGATGTTGACGCCGATCTGGAAGGAGCCGGCGTCGGATTGCCGGATCTTGAGCTCGCCGCCGCCGGCCTCGATGTCCTCGGCCAGCATCTTCATGCCGCGCACCAGGTTCTCGCCGTTCTGCGCCATGGTCTCGCGCAGCAGCTCGGGATTGGTCGCGACGAAGTTGGAGGGGGAGAGCGCCCCGGCGATCTGCTTGACGTAGAAGCGGGCTCGGTCACGCGTGTGCGGATCGAGATCGTCGGCCTGCTCGACCATGCCCTCGGCCCAGCGCGTCGTCAGCAGATAGGCCTGCTTGACGAAGTCGAAGACGGGATGGCTGTTCCATTCGGGATCGGCGAAACGGGCATCCCGCTTCTCCGGCGCGATCACCGGTTCGACCTGCTCGCCGCCGAGCCGTTTCAGCGTCGAACTCCATAGATTGAGGAAGTCGCTGGTAATGGCGCCTTGCGCCTCGATGATCTTCTGGGGATCGCTGACCCAGCGCTCGGCGACGCGGCCGAGCACCTTGACCATCTCGCTGGCTTCATCGGCCTGGCCGGTCTTGGCCTCGCCGCGCTCGATCGGCTTCAGATAGGCGGCTGTCACCTTGCCGGCCTGCTCGACCAGCTTGCCCATGTTCTGCGCCATGGCCTCGAAATCGGGCACCGATGGCAGATCCGTGAACGGCGCCTCCGTCGGCTTCTGCCCGGCTTTGCCCTTCTCGTCAGCAGGCGGACACATGATGGCGCTCCCCTTGGTAGCCATACGCAGGAGTTGCACTCCCTATTTTGGACCCATTAAGGACCTAACCGGTATGAGTGACAAAGAAATTTTGCGGAAGCAGGGCGATGGCTGACAGGCGGACTCCAATCTCGCTCAAGGCGGCCGGGCTCGCGGTACTCGTTGCAGCTGCGCTCGGGGGCTGCGGAGCCGCGCGCGGCGTGGCTGAAATGACCGATCTCGCCACCAAACCCGGTGAGCCCAAGCCCTTCGTGACCGAAACCCGGCCGCAGGATCCGAAGTTCATTCCGATCGGCACCACCGTCTCGCGCGAGGCCAAGCGCAAGACCGTCGCCGAGTTCAAGGCGCTGGAGGCCGAACTCGACGCCAAGCGAATCTCCAACGAGGCTGCCGGCACGCAGGCGCAGGACCTCGGCAAGGTTCTGCCGCCGCCGGCGCCCCCACCGATGCCGAAGGAGTGAGGGCGGCAGCAGTCACAGGCTGCTTGCCTTGCGCCTTTCCGGTCACTCCAATGGCGGCTCCGCAACGGAGCGTCGGCGATGATCCTGATCGGCCAGTATGATTCGCCTTTCGTGCGCCGCGTCGGCATCGCGCTGACGCTCTACGAATTGCCGTTCGAGCACCGGCCCTGGTCGGTCTTCGGCGATGGCGACAGCATCGCGCCGCTCAACCCCCTGGTTCGCGTGCCGACGCTCGAGCTCGATGACGGCCTCGTGCTGGTCGAGAGTCATGCCATGCTCGACTATCTCGATGGCCTGGTTCCTCCCGAGCTCGCGCTGTTTCCACGCGCGGAGCCGGGCCGCCACCGGGCCTTGCGCGTCGCAGCGCTGGCGATGGGGCTGGCCGAGAAGGCGGTGAGCCTGTTCTACGAACTGAAGCTGCACGACCAGGTCTCCGAGATCTGGGCCGGGCGCTGCCGCAGCCAGATCGCGGGCGTTCTCGCCGCTCTCGAGCGCGAGCGGGCCGAGTGCCGTGGCGACTGGTGGTTCGGCAAGCGGATCGGCCATGCCGACGTCGCGCTCGCCTGTGCATTGAGATTCGCCAGCGACGCGCATCCCGATCTCGTCGTTCTCGGCGATCATCCGGCTCTGGAAGCGCATTCCGCCCGCTGCGAGGAGCTCGACGTGTTCAGGACGATCAGCCAGCCCTTCATCCCACCGGCCTGAGGCGTTGCCGCGATGCGGCATGCGGCTGCATTCGTTGAATCTTGCGTTTTTTGAACTGTCGGGACGAAAGCTGCGGTGCTAAGGCATCGTAACGCAAGAATGTGATTTGCCGCACTGCGATGCGGCAATCCGCAAGGACCTGTTCTCGAAATGACCGATTTCCATCGCATCAAACGCCTGCCGCCCTACGTTTTCGAACAGGTCAACAAGATCAAGGCTGCCGAGCGCGCCAAGGGCGTCGACATCATCGATCTCGGCATGGGCAATCCCGATCTGCCGGCGCCCAAGCACGTCATCGAGAAGCTGGTCGAGACCGCCGGCAAGCCGCGCACCGACCGCTATTCCGCCTCGAAGGGCATCGCCGGTCTGCGCCGCGCCCAGGCGCACTACTATCAGCGCCGCTTCGGCGTGACGCTCAACCCGGACACGCAGGTCGTCGCCACGCTCGGCTCGAAGGAGGGCTTCGCCAATATGGCGCAGGCCATCACCGGCCCGGGCGACGTCGTGCTCGTGCCCAATCCGAGCTATCCGATCCACGCCTTCGGCTTCCTGATGGCGGGCGGCGTCATCCGCTCGGTCCCGGCCGAGCCGACCCCGGCCTTCTTCCCGGCGGTCGAGCGGGCGATGGCGCATTCCGTGCCGAAGCCGATCGCGCTCGTCACCTGCTATCCGGCGAACCCGACCGCCTATACCGCCTCGCTCGATTTCTATCGCGATCTCGTCGCCTTCGCGAAGCGGCACGATCTGATCCTGCTCTCCGATCTCGCCTATGCCGAGGTCTATTTCGACGACAACGACCCGCCGCCCTCGATGCTGCAGGTGCCGGGCGCGATCGACGTCACCGTCGAGTTCACCTCGATGTCGAAGACCTTCTCCATGGCCGGCTGGCGCATGGGCTTCGCCGTTGGCAACGAGAAGCTGCTGGCGGCGCTGGCGCGGGTGAAGTCCTATCTCGACTATGGCGCCTATACGCCGATCCAGGTCGCGGCTGCGGCGGCGCTGAACGGCCCCGACGATTGCATCCGCGAGATGCGCGACGTCTACCGCAAGCGCCGCGATGCGCTGGTCGAGAGCTTCGGCAAGGCCGGCTGGGAGTTCCCGGCCCCGCAGGCCTCGATGTTCGCCTGGGTGCCGATACCCGAGAAATTCCGCCATCTCGGCTCGCTGGAGTTCTCCAAGCTGCTGATCGAGAAGGCCGAGGTCGCGGTCGCGCCGGGCATCGGCTTTGGCGAGCATGGCGACGACTATGTCCGCATCGCCATCGTCGAGAACGAGCAGCGCATCCGCCAGGCGGCCCGCAATATCGGCCGCTTCCTCAAGGGCGCCGACCAGACCCTGCACAACGTCATCCAGATGCCGAAGGCGGGGTAGGGCACAAGCTTTCGCCGCGGTCCATCGTCATTGCGAGCGTAGCGAAGCAATCCAGCGGGCCTAGCGCGCTGCCGCTCCTGGATTGCCTCCTCGCTGCGTTCCTCGCAACGACAGGGAGGCGGTGTTGCGCGCCGGCACTGGACCGGGCCGTCGAAACATGGGAACCCAAGCGCCGGGCGGATAGCAGGGACGAAGAGCGCGCCATGATCTCGAAAGGCCGAGTGATCGGGATCGTCTTCGGCCTGTTCGCGCTGGTCTGCCTGTTCGCGACCTATGATTTCTCGCGCGGCCGCACCACTGACACCGACTCACCCCTGATCGCCGAGGTACTGACGGCCTCGCGCGCCAAGGAATGCGGCCGCGACGCAACCGAGATCGCCGCCAAGTATTTCCCGAACGGCATGGGCCGGGCCGAGGCCGAGCAATTGCTGGCGCAGACCGTGATCAAGGCGCCGAAGCCTTGGTTCTGGAAGCCGATCGACGAGAACTCCACCCAGGCGGACGGCGACAGCGTCGAAGCGCTGCGCACCATCAAGATCACCGCCTTCGGTAACCAGCTGCTGCGGCTCTATCTCGGCTTCGAGGGCGGCAAGGTCCACAAGCTTGCAGCCGAGGTCGTCTGCCGATTCGAGTGAACCTGTCCGAAGCCGTCACTTCTCGATGACGCAGAAGCGGTTTCCGTCCGGATCTTCCAGTACGATGTAGTCCGCGCCTTCGGGATAGCGCCACTCGGCCCGCTTGGCGCCGATGCCCAGCAGGCACTCGATCTCGGCTTCGCGATCGCTGGCGTAGAGGTCGAGATGATGGCGCTGATGGTCAGCTGAGTCCGACGAAACCTGCGTGATCGCGAGCTGCACGCCGGGCCCTGCGCGTGGCACCAGGATCGCCCAGTCGGGCGAGGGCGGCCGCAGCGGCTCATAGGCGAGCGCCTCCATCCAGAAGGCGATGGCGCGGGGCACGTCGCGCACGCCCCAGACGATCGATCCGATCTTCAGCATAGCAAGACCTCCGCATTGCCTACTCAATCCGGCGTTTCCGGAGAGGTTCCCTCTACCCCTTCGCCGTTGACTCCCCGCGCGCCTCATGCGACCCCGCCGCTCATGACCATGCACGCTGCTTCCTCCGAGATCAGGCCCCTGCGCGTCGGCATTGCCGGCCTGGGAACAGTCGGCGCGGCGGTCGCCGGCATTCTGAAGCGCCAGGAGAACGCGCTCGCCGCCCGTTGCGGCCGCCCCGTGCGGGTGACGGCGGTCTCGGCCCGCGACCGCAACCGGGATCGCGGCATCGACATCTCCGGCTTCGCCTGGTTCGACGATCCCGTCGCGCTCGCCGCGTCCCCTGAGATCGATTGCCTGATCGAGCTGATCGGCGGCTCGGATGGGCCGGCCAAGCGGGCGGTCGAGACCGCGCTCTCCGCCGGCAAGCATGTCGTCACCGCCAACAAGGCGCTGCTCGCCGCTCATGGCGTCGCCCTCGCCGAGCTCGCCGAGAGCAAGGGCGCGGCACTCGCCTTCGAGGCCTCCTCGGCCGGCGGCATCCCGGTGGTGAAGACGCTGCGCGAGGCGCTCTCGGGCAACAATGTCAGCCGGCTCTACGGCATCCTCAACGGCACCTGCAATTACATCCTCTCGCGCATGGAGCTGGAGGGGCTGACCTTCGAGGCCTGCCTGAAGGACGCCCAGCGCCTCGGCTATGCCGAGGCTGATCCGACCTTCGATGTCGAGGGCTTCGACACCGCCCACAAGCTCGCCATCCTGACCAGCCTCGCCTTCGGTACGAAGATCGACGCCGAAGCGATTCATGTCGAAGGCATTTCCTCGATCACGCCGCTCGACCTGAAGATGGCCGACGAGCTCGGCTACCGGATCAAGCTGCTCGGCGTCGCCGAGCGGACCAAGACCGGTATCGAGCAGCGCGTGCACCCGACCATGGTGCCGAAATCCTCGGCGATCGCGCAGGTCATGGGCGTCACCAACGCGGTCACCATCGACGCCGACGCGGTGCGCGAGATCACCCTGGTCGGCCCCGGCGCTGGCGGCGGCCCGACTGCTTCGGCGGTGATCGCAGACATCGCCGACGTCGCCCGCGGCACCGCCGGCCAGCCCTTCGGCATGCCGGTCGCCCGGCTGGAGCAGCCGACGCGCGCGCCGATGCAGCGCCATGAGGGCGGCTACTATATCCGTCTCGCCGTCGCCGACCGTCCCGGTGCCGCCGCCGCGATCGCCACCCGCATGGCGCAGGCCGACATCTCGCTCGAGAGCATCGTCCAGCGCCGCTCCGAGATCGCCGCCCAGCAGGATCCCGGCGGGCGCTCCGGCGCGCCGGTCCCGGTCGTGCTGATCACCTATGCCACCAGCGAGCAGGCCATTCGCGGCGCCCTGGAGAAGGTCAGCGCCGACGGCCACATCGCCGAGGCGCCGCAAGTCATCCGCATCGAGCGGGAATGAGCATGGAAGGCGCGGTCGACCACGGCTTCGCCTTATCCTTGCCAATCCGTTCGCTATTCACCTCGGCCATCCGCTAGTCGCGCTCAGGGAGTCCCCATGTCCGAAGACCTCCGCATCTCGCCCGATCAGATCATCGAGCGCTATCTCTCGATGGAACTGGTGCGCGTCACCGAGCGCGCCGCCGTCTCCGCCGCGCGCTGGCGCGGCCATGGCAATGAGAAGGCGGCCGACCAGGCGGCGGTCGACGCGATGCGGCGCGAGCTCAACCGCCTGCCGATCGACGGCGAGATCGTCATCGGCGAGGGCGAGCGCGACGAGGCGCCGATGCTCTTCATCGGCGAAAAGGTCGGCCTCGGCACTGGTCCCAAGGTCCATATCGCTGTCGATCCGCTCGAGGGCACGACCCTCTGCGCCAAGGACATGCCCGGCTCGATCGCAGTGATGGCGATGGCCGGTGCCGGCCAGCTGCTCTACGCCCCCGACGTCTACATGGACAAGATCGCGATCGGCCCGGGCTATCCGGAAGGCATCGTCGATCTCGATGCCTCGGCTGCGGACAACATCAATGCGCTCGCTCGCGCCAAGGGCGTCAAGCCGCATGAAATCAACACGCTGATCATGGATCGGCCGCGCCACGAGAAGCTGATCGCCGAAGTGCGCAAGACCGGCGCCTCGATCCGCCTGATCACCGATGGCGACGTCGCCGGCGTGATCTTCTGCACCGAGCCGGAGAAGACCGGCATCGACCTTTATCTCGGCATCGGCGGCGCGCCGGAAGGCGTCCTCGCCGCGGCGGCGCTGCGCTGCGTCGGTGGCCAGATGCAGGGCCGCCTGATCCTCGACACCGAGGAGAAGCGCAAGCGCGCCGCGACCATGGGCGTCAAGGACCCGAACCACAAATACGACATGGCCGAGATGGCCTCGGGCGACGTCATCGTCTGCGCCACCGGCGTCACCGATGGCGGCATGCTCTCGGGTGTGCGCTTCGGGCCGGAGGTGATCGAGACCGAGACGATCGTCTATCGCTCGATCACCGGCACTGTGCGCCGCATCTATGGCGAGCACCGCGAGCTGTCGAAGTTCAAGCTCGACTGATCCAGCCTCGGGCTGCAGGCGGCGCGCTCAGCGCGCCGTCATCACCGCGCGGGTGAAGCCGGGCTCGACGATGGTCAGACTGCCGTCCGGCAGGCCGAGAATACGGTCCATCGCGATGCCCTGGAACTGGAAGCGTTGATCCAGCGCTTCGATCGCAGCCTCTTCCCCGGCGGTTCCCATCGCATCGATGGTGCGCGCGACGGCGTCGTGCGTGCTGGCGTTGAGATGCAGGAGGATCTCCGCCGCGGCCCCGGGATCGGGCACCGCGAAGGCGCCCTCGGCCTTGCCCTGCGCGATGATCCTGGTCAGCACCGGCCGCATCACTGCGATCGAAGCGGCATTGATCCGGTGGTAGAGCAAGAGGTTCTCCGGCCGGAAGACCACGTCGAAGGCGGCCCTGAACTTCGGCGCATCCGCCAGCTTCATGCTGCGTGAGCGCGCCATGAAACCGTTCAGCCGCTCCAGTGCGCCGAGCGCGGGATCATCCAGGATATCGCGGACGCGCGCGACGGCATCCTGCGCCAGCCTTGCGGTGATCCCCTCCAGCAGATCCTCCTTGGCCGTGAAGTGGTGGTAGAAGCCGCCCTTCGAGATGCCGACCTTGGCGATCACGTCGTTGACCGTCGTGCGCTCGTAGCCGCGCTCGAAGAACAGCGCCTGCGCGCCGTCGAGAATCTCGTTCCTGCGATCATCCGGGGACTTCACGATACGGGGCATGCAACGCGCTCTCTCTTGACGACCGACCGTCGGTCTGTAAAATGACCGACGGTCGGTCTTTCGCGATTGTGCGCGCAAGACGTGGCCGGCGCAACGCTTCCGGCTCGCGATAGTCGCGAGCAGGGCGAGCCGGCGGGATGCCTCCTGCGGGGGATGTCGTGAAGTTCTCTCGTTTTATTCTTGTCGCCGTGGCCATCGCCGCCGCCGGTGGCACCTACTGGTTCCTGACCAAGCCCGCCGCGGTCGCGACGGTCGCAGCCCGGCGCGGTGACGCCGCCGAGATCGTCTACGCCACCGGCACGGTCGAACCCCGCATCTGGGCCAAGGTCACGGCGCTGGTGCGCGAGCGCATCGTCGAGCGCTGCGACTGCGAGGGCCAGCGCGTCGAGCAGGGGCACGTCCTCGCCCGCCTCGACAGCGTCCAGGCCGAGGCGACCCTGGCTGAGCTCAAGGCCCGCCAGAAGCTCGCGACCGCCGAGCATGACCGGCTCGCCGTGCTGGTCGAGCGCAATGTAGGGAGCCAGCAGGCGCTCGACCGTGCCCGCAGCGAGATGGGCCAGGCCTCGGCCCTGATCGCCGGGCAGAGCGCTCGCCTGGAGAACTACGTGCTGCGCGCCCCGATGCGCGGTACCGTGCTGCGCCGCGACGGCGAGGTCGGCGAGATCGCCGAGCCCGGCACCGTGCTGTTCTGGATCGGCGAGGCCAGGCCGTTGCGCGTCGTCGCCGAGGTCAACGAGGAGGACATCCCGCAGGTCAAGGCCGGCCAGCGCGCCCTGATCCGGGCCGATGCCTTTCCGGGCAAGGCGCTGGAGGGAACCGTCGACAGCATCACGCCCAAGGGCGACCCCGTCGCCAAGACCTACCGCGTCTATCTCGCTCTGCCGGACGACACGCCGCTCCTGATCGGCATGACGGTCGAGCTCAACATCATCGCGCGCGTGGCGAAGGAGGCGCTGCTGCTGCCGGTCTCCGCCGTGCAGGGCAATGCCGTCTTCGTCCTCGACGGCGATCGTGCCCGCCGCCGCGAGCTGTCGATCGGCATCCGCGGTACCGGCGATGTCGAGGTGATTTCGGGATTGCCCGAGCAGGCCCGCGTCATCACGCCCTTTCCGGACAAGCTTGCGGATGGCGCACGCGTCAAGGCGCAAGGAAGTTGAGCCATGCGGCTGATCCTGGCCCTGGCGCTGACGCATATCCGCGGTCGCGGCCGGCAGACACTGGTCGCGATCATCGGCGTTGCGCTCGGCGTCGGTTTCTCGATCGCGATGGCGGCGCTGATGCAGGGCGGCGAGGATGATTTCGTCGCGCGCCTCGTCGACACCATGCCGCATGTCGACATCACCGACGAGTACCGCGACGCCCGCCGCCAGCCGGCGCAGGACGCCTTTGCGGCGGTCCACATTGCCGGCCTGCGTCCCAAGGATGATCGGCGCGGCGTCCTCAACCCGACCGAGGCGGTGGCGATGCTGCGGGCCTGGGTGCCGGGGCGATTGGCGCTCAGCCTGAAGACGCAAGGCGTGGTGCGCTATTCCGGCCGCGATGTCGGCATCGCCATCATCGGGATCGAGCCGCAGGCGGAGATGAAGGTCTCCTCGCTCGCCAAGGATTTCCGCCAGGGCAGCTTCACCTCGCTGATCGCCGGCGGCAACAACATCGTCGTCGGCGACCGGCTGGCGCAGCGCCTCGGCGCCGAACTCGGCACCACCGTCACCGTCGTTTCCTCCACCGGCCAGAGCCGCGCCTTCAAGATCGTCGGCCTGTTCCACACCGGCACCACGGCGCGCGACGAGGGCGAGGGCTATGTCCTGCTCAAGAACGCCCAGATCCTGAGCGAGCGCCCGAACGCGATCAACGAGATCAGGCTGAAGCTCGACGATCCCAATGCCGCGCCGCAGGTGGCGCGCCGGGCCGAGGCGCAGCTCGGTTACAAGGCCATGGCCTGGCAGGAGGCGAACGAGTCGCTGCTGCAGGCGCTCGTGATCCGCAACGTCATCATGTACACGGTCGTCGGCGCGATCCTGCTGGTGGCCGGCTTCGGCATCTTCAACATCATCTCGACCATCACCCATGAGAAGGCGCGCGACATCGCCATCCTGAAGTCGCTCGGCTTCACCGAGACCGATATGCGCCGCCTCTTCCTGCTGGAGGGGCTGGCGCTCGGCGCCGGCGGCTCGCTGATCGGCTGGGCGTTCGGCTTCTCGTTGTGCTTTGCGCTCTCGCTCGTCCGCTTCGAGTTGTCGGGCGCCAGCGTCGCCCAGGAGATTACGCGCCTGCCTCTGGCCTGGAGCATCTGGCACTATCTGATCGCCGCGGGCTTCGCGCTCGTTTCGGCGGGTGTCGCAGGCTATCTGCCGGCCCGGCAGGCGGCGCGGCTCAATCCCGTCGACATCATCCGGGGCGCGACATGAGCGCGCTGATCGAGACCAGGGGCCTGACCCGCGTGCTCCCGGCGGCCGTGCCGGTGACGCTGGTCGAGGACATCACGCTGGCGATCGGGGCAGGCGAGTTCGTCGCCATCACCGGCCCCTCCGGCTCGGGCAAATCCTCGCTGCTCTATCTGCTCGGGCTGCTCGACGAGCCGAGCGGCGGCACGCTCGCCATCGAGGGCAGGGACACGGCCGGGCTCAACGAGCGCGAGCGCGCCGGAATCAGGCTGGCGACGCTCGGCTTCGTCTTCCAGTTCCACTTCCTGCTGCCGGAATTCACGGTGCGCGAGAATGTCGAGATCCCGATGCGCCGGCTCGGCCGCCTTGGAGTGACCGCCATGCGTGATCGTTCGACGGAGTTGCTGAGCGCGCTCGGTCTCGCCGACCATCTCGACAAGCGGCCCGACCAGCTTTCGGGCGGCCAGCGCCAGCGGGTCGCCGTCGCCCGTGCGCTCGCCAACGACCCGCCGCTGATCCTTGCCGACGAGCCGACCGGCAGCCTCGACAGCAGGAATTCCGAGCAGGTCTTCGCCATTCTCGATGCGCTGGTGCGCGAGCGCGGCAAGACGGTGATCGCCGTGACCCACGACATCGACATGGCGGCGAAAGCGAGCCGGCGCATCCATCTGGTCGACGGTCGGCTCGCCCAAGCTTAAGGCGGTCTTAGTCGTCCGCGCCCGACTCGGCTTCGGGCTTCCGCCGGAAGCCGGTCGCCAGCACGTAGAGCTCGGAGGAATCGGCCCGGCTCGCCGCCGGCTTGATGTTGCGCACCAAAGTGAAGTCGCGCTTGAGCTGCGTCAGCAGATTGGCCGAATCGCCGCCCTGGAACAGCTTGGCCAGGAAGAACCCGCCCGGCGCCAGCACGTCATTGGCGAACTCGATCGCGGCTTCGGCGAGGCCGATGATCCTGAGGTGGTCGGTCTTCTTGTGGCCGGTGGTGTTGGCGGCCATGTCGGACATGACGCCATCGGCCTTGCCGCCGAGCTTTTCCATCAGCAGGGCAGGGGCTTCCTCCGCCATGAAGTCGAGCTGGATCAGCTCGACATGCGGGATCGGATCGACGGGAAGCAGGTCGATGCCGATGATCTTGCCCTTGCCCTTGTCGAGTCCGACCTTGGCGCCTGCGACCTGGCACCAGCCGCCCGGCGCGCAGCCGAGATCGACCAGCTTCTGGCCGGGCTTCAGGAATTTGTAGCGCTCATCCATCTCGGCGAGCTTGAAGGCCGCGCGCGAGCGATAGCCCATTTCGCGCGCCCGCTTCACATAGGGGTCGTTGAGCTGGCGCTCGAGCCAGAGCTGCGAGGAATGGCTGCGCTTGGCGGGCTTCTTGACCTTGATGCGCAGGTCGCGCGCGCCACCGCCACTGCCGGATTTCGTCGTCGTCATTGCCTTCGGCGCCACCAGGCGCGGTCCTCATGCATCATCCTGAGCAGGATGCCCTCGCGCAGGCCGCGATCGGCGATGCGCACCTTCGGGCTCGGGAAGGCCCGCCGGATCGCCTCGAAGATGGCGCAGCCGGCGAGCACCAGATCGGCCCGCTCGCGGCCGATGCAGGCATTGGCCTGGCGCTGGGCATAGTCCATCGCGACGAGCTCGTCGATGACGCTGCAGATGTCCCGATCCTGCATCCACAGACCGTCGACCTGGCGTCGGTCATAGCGCGGCAGGCGAAGATGGATGCCGGCGACGGTCGTGACCGTGCCGGAGGTGCCGAGCAGGTGGAAATTCGGGGCGTTCCGTGCCGCCGCCGCCTTCGCCGCGAAGGGCGCCAGCGCCTCGCTGCAATCGGCGACCATGCGCTCGAATTTCTCGCGGCCGACCTCGACGCCGCCATAGCGCTCCGCCACCGAGACGACGCCGATCGGCAGCGAGGCCCATTCACGGATGCGCTGCGCCGGGTCGCGCCCGGATTCGCGCCCGCCGAGCCAGACGATCTCGGTCGAGCCGCCGCCGATGTCGAAGACGATGACGGCGCCGGCTTCGGGCGCAGCCAGCGCGGCGCAGCCGGTGACGGCGAGCGAGGCTTCGGTGCGCTGGTCGACGATCTCGAGGTTCAGCCGGGCCTCCTCGCCGACGCGGCGGACGAACTCGACGCCGTTGGTCGCGGCCCGGCAGGCCTCGGTGGTGATCAGGCGGGCGCGGGTGACGCCGCGATGGTCCATCTTGCTCTTGCAGACCTTGAGCGCCTCGACGGCCCGGTCCATCGCATCGTCGCAGAGCCGGCCGCTGGCGCCCAGGCCTTCGCCCAGCCGCACGATCCGCGAGAAGGCGTCGACGACCCGGAAACCATGCTGCGCCGGGCGCGCGATCAGGAGGCGGCAATTGTTGGTGCCGAGATCGAGCGCGGCATAGGTGGTCGGGTGAGGGCGCTGGAACGGGACCACCGGTGCAAACCGGGAGGGTTCCGGCTGCGGCGCGGGCCGCTCGCCCGGTAGGGGGACCGCCGCCACGAGGGGGCGGTCGGCTTCCTGGCGGTCTTCGACCGTCACTTGCTAACCCTTCGCCGGTCAGGACCGTGATGGTGGCCTGCCGGAGTCCAGCATGACGCTGGAACGTTTCCATTCGACGGGCAGCGTAACAACAGCACGCGCCCCCTGCCAAGCGGAACCTGTGGCGAAAGCGAGGCGAGGCTTCCGCTTGCCTGCATCCGGCCTTCGCGGCAAAGCTCGGCGCCGCAGAGACTACGAGCCCAATAGCGACCAATCGGGAGAAACGGCATGGCGGCGCGGCGCATGATCCTGGCGATCGACCAGGGCACCACATCCTCCCGTGCCATCCTGTTCGACGAGAACCTGCAGCCGGTCGCCAGCGCCCAGCAGGAATTCCCGCAGTATTACCCGGCCTCGGGCTGGGTCGAGCACGAGGCCGAGGATCTCTGGGAGAGCACGCTCTCGGTCTGCCGCCAGGCGCTGGCGCGCGCCGAGGCGCGGGCAGGGGAGGTTGCCGCGATCGGCATCACCAACCAGCGTGAAACGACTTTGGTCTGGGACCGCAGCACCGGCCAGGCGATCCATCGCGCCATCGTCTGGCAGGATCGGCGCACCGCCGAGCGCTGTGCGGCGCTGGAGGCGGAGGGCCACGGCGGGCTGGTCGCCGAGCGCACCGGCCTGCGCATCGATCCCTATTTTTCCGGCACCAAGATCGCCTGGATTCTCGACCATGTCCCCGGCGCCCGCGAGCGGGCACGCCGCGGTGAGCTCGCCTTCGGCACGGTCGACAGCTTCCTGCTCTGGCGCCTGACCGGTGGGCGCGTCCACGCTACCGACGCGACCAACGCCTCGCGCACCATGCTGTTCGACATCCATAAGGGGCAGTGGGACAAGGACTTGCTGGCGCTGCTCGACATTCCCGCCGCGATGCTGCCGGAGGTCCGCGACTGCGCCGCCCATTTCGGCGACAGCGAGCCCGGCCTGCTCGGCGGGCCGATCGCGATTCGCGGCATCGCCGGTGACCAGCAGGCGGCGACCGTCGGCCAGGCCTGCTTCGAGCCCGGCATGCTGAAGTCGACCTATGGCACCGGCTGCTTCGCCTTGCTCAACACCGGCACCAAGGCCGTCACCTCGCAGAACCGCCTGCTCTCGACCATCGCCTACCAGCTCAAGGGCGTGCGCCATTATGCGCTGGAGGGCTCGATCTTCATCGCCGGCGCGGCGGTGCAGTGGCTGCGTGACGGTCTCGGCATCATCGAGAAGGCCTCCGACAGCGGCCCCCTCGCGGCCAAGGCCGATCCCGGCCAGCAGGTCTATCTGGTGCCGGCCTTCACCGGCCTCGGCGCGCCGCATTGGGACGCCAATGCCCGCGGCGCGATGTTCGGGCTGACCCGCAACACCGGCCCGCGCGAATTCGCCCGCGCCGCGCTCGATTCGGTCTGCTTCCAGACGCTCGACCTGCTCGAGGCGATGCGCTCCGACTGGCCGGAGGCGGATGGGGCCGAGACGGTGCTGCGCGTCGATGGCGGCATGGTCGCCTCGGACTGGACGATGCAGCGCCTCGCCGACATCCTTGCCGCCCCGGTCGACCGGCCGCAGGTGCTGGAGACGACGGCGTTGGGCGCCGCCTATCTCGCCGGGCTCGACGCCGGGCTTCTGCCCGAGCCGACTCAGTTCGCCGATCGCTGGCGGCTGGAGCGGCGATTCTCGCCGAGCCTCGCCGAGGAGACCCGCCGCAATCACGTCGCCGGCTGGCGCGATGCGGTCAGGCGCACGCTGAGCCCGGCGTAACCCTTTCCCATCTCGCGTGTCGAGGTTCTGGAGCAGGGCGCGCGTTCGGAATGCTGGTCAGCAGAGCCGCGACGCCATTGCATGTCGAAATCGTCACACAAGGCTTGCAACCGGGCGCGAGGTTGTTTAGATCGCCCCCATCCGACGCGTCGCAGACAACGCGCCCGTTGGGGGATCGTCTAACGGTAGGACCCCAGACTCTGACTCTGGTTGTCTAGGTTCGAATCCTAGTCCCCCAGCCACTTTCCTAAGTGGTTGATTTTGCGGCGAAATATGAAATCGCCGTGACAGGCATCCACAACAGTTGGGCGTAGCATTGCAAGTGCGGCGCTTTCGCATCTTTGCCTCGACTCCGCAGTCCTAAGCGCCCGACCTTGCCCCCAGCGCTGGACGAATACCTGTACAAGCGGATCTGCTGCTCGCTGCCGGCAAATTCATTGTTACGGACCAGTGGTAGAGGCGTCCGTTAAGGCAGCTATGGCGACGACACCAAATGAAGCGCGCTACTAGCTGAGATTGGTGAAGATCGGCCTTGCGTGGCGGTGCGAGGCGGCGGCTTTAGCCGATCAAGGCCGACCGACTCACGCGGTCCTATAGTCTGCGTTTTTTTGTTCGGCAGAAGCTTCGGCGAGATGGATCTCGTCTCTGACGCCGTTGGGGCCGGACAGTCGCAACTGATCGAGCCGCAAGATGTGCTTGATATGGGCGAATAGGATCCCGACGTTCGCGATGTCGGACAGCCGCATCAAACAGTACGCGCAGAGGATCTCTCTCGGAAGCGGCTAGCCACTGCAACTCAAGAGCTCACGATGTTTCCATCGAATGGCTCCGCGCCATCGTCTGCCATCGTCCGTACGAGTAGGCTGCAGTCCCAAAATAGGTTCCGGCGCTCGCAACTGGTTTCGGTTATGAGAAGGCAGCTGTGACACGCTGCTCCATGTGTGGCGCGCCGGTTGAACTTGACGAGAAACTCTCCAAGAGCGGCCTGGTAGTCCCGCTGAATCGCGGGATCGCCCCCAAAGCTTAGCGTCGCGCTGGAACCTCTGACCATTTGCCCCGTGAACAAGGGCCCGGATTTCCACGCACACTCAATCGACCAAGCGAGCGCCGCCGTTCGGCCGTAGACCAGTCGCTAATCCGGGCGCAGCAATCAGCCCGGCGCCTGCAAGCGGACGCGCACTTCCTACCTGTCGAAGAAGGCCTCGCAGGCCTCGGCAACGCGGTCGACGGCTGCATCGTCCACGTCGAGATGGGTAACCCAGCGCAGGGTGCCATAGCGCCCGCTGACGGCGATGCCACGGTCGCGCAGGAAGGTGGCGAAGGCGGCGGTGTCGAGCGCCGTGGGCGTCATGAACACCATGTTGGTGCCGGCCGGGCCGGCGCCGAGTTCGGGAAAGCGGCCCAGCACCGTCGCGAGATCGGCGGCGCGCCGATGATCCTCGCCAAGCCGGGAGACGTTGTGCTCGAGGGCATAGATCGCGGCCGCCGCGATCACGCCGGTCTGGCGCATGCCGCCGCCCAGCATCTTCCGAAGCCGCCGGGCCTTCTCGATGAAATCCTTCGGGCCGACCAGGACGGAGCCGATCGGGGCCCCGAGCCCCTTGGACAGGCACAGCGACACCGTGTCGAACTGCCCGGCGATCCAGGTCGCGTCCCGGTTGCTCGCCGCGGCAGCGTTCATCAGCCGGCCGCCGTCGAGATGGGTCGCAAGACCGCGCGAGCGGGCGAGGGCTGTCGCAGCCTCCAGATAGGCGTCAGGCAGGGGAAGGCCGTTGAAGGTGTTCTCCAGCGCCAGCAACCGCGTGATCGCAAAATGGAAATCGTCCGGCTTGATCGCATTGGCGATGGCATCGAGCGCGATGGTTCCGTCCGGCTCGTTCGGCAGGGGCTGCGGCTGGATCGAGCCCAGCACGGCCGCGCCGCCGCCCTCGAGCCGATAGGTATGGGCCATCTGGCCGACGAGAAATTCCTCGCCGCGTCCGCAATGGGCCATCAGCGCGGCGAGATTGGCCTGCGTGCCGGTCGGGAAGAAGAGGCCGGCTTCCTTGCCGAGCAACTCGGCGGCTATCGCTTCCAGCCGCTTCGTGGTCGCGTCGTCGTCATAGACGGCGTCGCCGACCTCAGCCGCGGCCATGGCGGCGCGCATGCCGGCACCAGGGCGCGTCACCGTATCCGAACGGAAATCATCCACGATCATTCGACTGGGTCCTTGTTGGCCGCGTGTTTGCCTTATCGGAACCGATCAGGCGCGGTTCGTGAAAGGTTGCGCTCAGCATTCCGGCAGGTTGACCGCCAGCCCGCCGAGGCTGGTTTCCTTGAAGCGCTCGTTCATGGCTTCGCCGGTCTGGCGCATGGCCTCGATGCAGTTGTCGAGGGGCATGAAATGCGAGCCGTCGCCGCGCAAGGCGAGCGACGCCGCGGCGACGGCCTTGATCGCGCCGATGCCGTTGCGCTCGATGCAGGGCACCTGGACGAGGCCCGCCGCAGGGTCGCAGGTCATGCCGAGATGGTGTTCGAGGGCGATCTCGGCGGCGTTCTCGACCTGCTCGGGCGAGCCGCCCAGCACGGCGCAGAATCCGGCCGCCGCCATCGCTGCGGCCGATCCGACCTCGCCCTGGCAGCCGGCCTCGGCGCCGGAGATCGAGGCGTTGTGCTTGATCAGCCCGCCGATCGCCGCCGCCGTCAGCAGGAAATCGGCGATCTTCTCCGGCTCGGCCCCTATGCAATGGTCGAGATAATAACGCAGCACCGCGGGCACGACGCCGGCCGCGCCGTTCGTCGGCGAGGTCACCACCCGGCCACCGGCGGCGTTCTCCTCGTTCACGGCCATGGCATAGACGCTGAGCCAGTCCGAGGTCGCGTGAGGCTGGGCGCGATTGCTCTGCCGCTCGGCCTCCAGCTGCCGATGGATCTTCGCGGCCCGGCGACGCACGCGTAAGCCACCCGGCAATTCGCCCTCCTGGCTCAGGCCCCGCTCGATGCAGCCGCTCATCACCGACCAGAGACGGGCAAGGCCATTGTCGACCTCGTCCGCCGGCCGCAGATGGATTTCGTTGGCGCGCTTCATCTGAGCGATCGACAGCCCGCTCTCGCGCGCCATGCGCAGCATCGTCGCCGCATTCGCGAACGGGTAGGGCCAGGAGGATGCCGTGGCGGCAGCTTTCGGTGCCTTGCGCTCTTGCGCCGTCACCACGAAACCGCCGCCGATCGAATAATAGGTCTCGGACAAGAGCTCGGCGCCGGCGGCGTCGCGGGCGCAGAAGACGAGGCCGTTGGCATGGCCCGGCAAAGGCGGCCCGTAGTCGAAGACGATGTCGACGGCGGGGTCGAAGGCGAGCGGCGGCAACCCTTCGAGGCGCAGGAGATGCGTGCTCCCGATCTCCTCGAGCTGGCGTTCCGCCTCGTCGGGATCGAGCTCGGCCGGTGTCCAGCCGAGCAGGCCGAGCACGACGGCACGATCCGTCGCATGGCCCTTCCCGGTGAAGGCGAGCGAGCCGTACAGGGTCGCGACGACGGTGGCCGCATCGTGGCGAGACGGGTGCTGGCGCAACAGATGCAGGAAATGCCCCGCCGCCGTCATCGGCCCCATCGTATGCGAGGACGACGGACCGATCCCGATCTTGAAGACGTCGAACACGCTCAGGAACATCAAACGCCTCCAGCCGAACGCAATCCTACACGGCGGGCGAACACTGGCCATCTCCGCGGCGGCTACCGCGCTTCAGACGGAGATCGCCATGCCGTCGCGCTGCGGATCGGCGCCGCCCGAACACAGGCCGTCGACGACCCCGATCGCATGCAGGGCGGCGAAAGGGAATGTCTGGGCAGAACGCTTGACGTCGTAGCCGGATGCGGTGAGCTCCTCGCTGACACTGCGGCGGATGCGGTTGGAGATGTCGATCGCATTCGAGACCGCCATGATCCGCGGCGCGGCGACGGCCTCGAAGGGCGACATGCCGAAGTCGATCATGTTCATGATCCCCTGCGCCACGGCCGGTGCGACATAGCTGCCGCCCGGCGCGCCGATGACGATGCGCGGCGTCTGCCCATCGAAGACGATGGTCGGCGCGGCGGAGGAGGCGCGACGCTTGCCGGGCGCGATCGACGCGGCGCGGCCGGGGCGCGGATCGAAACGGCTCATCGTGCCGTTGTAGATGAAGCCGAGCCCGTCGGAGATGGCGCCGGACGGGCTGCCGAGTGTGTGGGTCAGCGCGACCGCGTTGCCGTCGCGGTCGATCACCGAGACATGCGTCGTCTCGCGCTGCGAGCGATCGAGCCGCTTGATCTCGGCGCGCTCGCCGCGCCTGATCGCCTCAGCTTGTTCGGCGGCGTAATCCTGCGAGATCAGCCGTTCGACGGGCACGTCGACATAGGCCGGGTCGCCCATGAAACGGTCCTTGTCGATGGTCATGCGCTTCATCGCCTCGGCGAGCAGGGCGATATGCGAGGCACTGCCGTGCTTCAGCGCGCCGATGTCGAAATTGTCGAGGATGTGCAGGATCTGCAGCATCGACATGCCGCTCGCCGGCGGCGGCGAGGTCGAGATCCGGCGGCCCCGATACGAGCCCCAGATCGGACTGGCGACGGAAAGCTCATAGGCGGCGAAATCGCGCTCGCTCAGCAGCCCGCCCTGCGCGGCGAAATCCGCGGCCATCCTCGCCGCCAGGGCGCCATGGTAGAAATCGTCGGGCCCGCTCCTGGCCAGATGCTCCAGCGTCGCGGCGAGGTCGGGATTGGCGAGGATGTCGCCGGGGCGCTTGGGGCTGCCGTCCGGCCGGAAGAACACCTCGCGCCCGGTCCGGCTGTAGCGCAGCTTGTCACCGGTGTTGATCTCGCCGCCGCTGCTCTGGTCCTGGGTCCAGAACCAGTGCATGTGCGGCCGTACCAGCACGCCGGCGCGCGCCTGCCGGATCGCCGGGGCCATCACGTCCCGCCAGTCCATCGTGCCGAACTGCGTGAGCGCATGGGCATAGCCCTTGATGCTGCCCGGCGTGCAGACGGCGAGATGGCCGAACTCGTTGATCCCGCCCTTGAGCAGGAAGGCGAAGCCGTCGCGCGTCTGCCCCTGCAGATGCGGCAGCCACATCTCGGGCGTCGCGGCGAGAGGGGCCCGGGCGTAGAACTCGACGATCTCATGCACACCGCGGCGCGGCATGTAGACCTGCATCGAGCCGAAGCCGCCGATGCCGCACATCAGCGGGTCGACCACGCCCTGCATGAAGGCGCAGGCGATCGCGGCATCGATGGCGTTGCCGCCGCGCTCCAGCACCTCGGCGCCGGCCTCGACCGCTTCCGGCTGCGGCGCGACGATCATCGCGTTCTTCATCGTCACCATCTGCGGCGCTCCTTGAGTTTTCCGGTCGTCGGGGCGGTACGGCGCTAGAGCTGCAGGACCAGCCGGTCGCCCTCGACCGCCAGCGCGGCGCCGTTGGCGGCGGCGGAGGCGATCAGCGCGTCGCGCTCGGCGGGTTCGTCCTGGACCGAGCGCAGGATCGTCCGGTCGTCCTGGTCGCGCCGGACGAAGGACAGCGTCAGGCGCCGGATCGCGCGGTCGGTGATCTCAGCCTGCATGATCATGCCGACCCAGTCCGCATGCGGCTTGCTGTCATGCGCGTAGAGGAAGGAGAAGTTGCCGCCGCCATAGACGATCGGCCGTCCGGCATGGAGCTCCAGCGGCAGGATCATGTGCGGCCCGTGGCCGAGGACGATGTCGGCCCCGGCGTCGATCGCGGCATGGGCGAACTGGCGCTGGTATTGCAGCACCTCGCGCCGATAGCCCCAGTGGAACGAGGCGACGACGATGTCGGACTGAGCCTTCAGGTCCGCGACGGCTTTCGAGACCTCGGCGAGCGATGCGGGATCGGCCCAGGTGACGACCTCCGGCGGGACGCCGGGGCGGGTCCGCGCCGCCTGCTGCTCGTATTGCGGGCGATAGGCGGTGTGCGCCTTGAGCACGGCGACGCCCGGCTGGCCGGGCTTCGCCTCATGGCCGTCCGGCCAATACACCGCCGTCCGCTGCAGGAAGCCGTAGCGCAGCCCGTTCCGCTCGACGACGACCGCACGATAGGCCGAAGCCCGGTCCAGCCCGCCGCCGACCGTTGTGATCCCGGCCTCCGCGAGCGCTGACAGCGAGGAGGCGATCGCCTCCGCGCCGATCGTGACGTTGTTGGCAGTCCCGACGACCTGCAGGCCGCCGGCCTTCAAAAGCGCGGCCGCCGTGGTCGGGACGTAGAAGCCGCGCTTCTCGGCCGCCTGCTCGGCACCGTCGAACAGGCAGCACTCCAGATTGGCGAACACCATGTCCGCCTGCGCCAGCTGCGGGCCGACGACGTCGAAGATCCGGGAGGGGTTGGCGACACCTTTGAGATTGATGTCGCCGAGCAGGTAAAGCGAGTGGCGCATGGGGTCAGTTCTTCTCGACTTCCCAGAGCAGCGGCGCGCTGAAGACGTTGGACGAGAAGCCCTTGACGCTCTTGCGATTGGCGCCCGCGGTGATCGTGCTGAACAGCGGGATGAGCGGCACCTGCTCGATCATCGCCGTGTGCAGCTGGTCGAACAGCTTCTGGCGCTCTGCGGTGCGGGTTTCGTTGGTGACCTCGGCCAGCGCATCGACCGCCGCCTTGTCTTCCCAGACCTTGCGCGGCTGCGCGTCCTTCGGGCCGACGATCGCCTCGTAGTTGAGCGCGGGGTCCATCCGGCTCGAATAGCTGAAGGCCATGATCTGGTAGTTGCCGCTTTGCCAGCGATCGGTCTGGACGCCCCATTCGAGCACCTCGACCTCGGCCTTGATGCCGGCGCTCTGCAGCATCGACTGCAGGACGATGGCGGTGTCGAAATTCGCCTGGTTGCGCTTGTTGGTGATGATCTTGAGCGACTCGCCCTTGTAGCCGGCTTCCTGCAGCAGCTTCTTCACGCGGGCCGGATCGTGCTGGAAGCCCTTCTTCTGCACATCGCCGTGGAAGGGCGAGGTGACCGGGACGACCGAGTTGTTGGGCGTGGTGAGATCATAGGTGACGCTGCCGACGAGCTCCTCCTGGTTGATCGCCGCCGCGATCGCCTGGCGCAGCTTGACGTTCGACAGCAGCTTGTCGCGCGTCTGCAGGATGAAGGTCGTCGAGGCGAGGCCCGGCTGCACCGAGATGGCGACGTTCGGGTTCGCCTTGAGCTCGTTCGCCTCCGAATAGGAGAGCTTCGTCATGATATCGATGTCGCCGCGGGCGAAGGCCGCCTTGGCGGTAGCCGGATCGCTGATGACGAGGAAGCGGACCTCGTCCACCAGCGGGCGCTTGCTGCCGACATAGCCGTCCGGCTTGCCGCCGAGATTCGCGTACTGGTCGAAGCGGGTCATGCTGACGAATTCGCGCTGGCGCCATTCGGCCAGCTTGAACGGGCCGGTGCCGATCGGCTTGTCCCAGCTGCCATCCGGCTTCAGCGAAGCGCGATGCGTGATCGCGGTCATGCCGCAGTCGCTGCGTGCGATATTGGCGAGGAACAGGGAGGACGGCTCGTTGATCCGGATCGCGACGGTCAGCGGGTCGATCGCCGTCACGCTCTCGATCTTCAGGCCGATCTCGCCGTTGAAATCGGTCAGGCAGCGCCAGCCGGTCTTCGGGGCGAGATAGCGGTTGAAGCTCCAGACGACGTCCTCGGCGCTCAGCGTCTCGCCATTGTGGAACTTCACGCCCGAGCGGAGCTTGAAGGTATAGGTCAGCCCGTCCGGCGATACCGCGACGCTTTCGGCGAGGAGCGGCTTGACCAGGCCCTTCGCATCATAGCCGACGAGGCCCTCGACCATGTGCAGCACGACGCCGTCGGTGTTGCCGTCGCGGTTGACGCCGGGATCGGTGCTGCGGATGTCGGCATCGAGATAGGCCCTGAGCGTGGCGGCGCCTGCCGGCCCCGCTGCGAAGCCGAGCCCGATGATGGCGATCGCGATTGCCTGCGATGTCTTGCGCATGGTCTTCCCTCGTTCTTGGTTGTTCGGACGATGACGGTTCAGGCCGAAGCCGCCGCCTCGTCGTTTCCGGCACGCCTCCAGAACAGCCGGACCCCACCTTCGCCGGTGCTTTCGAGGCCCGGGACGGCGGCGAGGAGCTTCCGGGTGTAGGGGTGCCGGGGATTGTCGAAGATGTCGTCGCGGGTGCCTTCCTCGACGATGCGGCCGTCCTGCATGACGACGACGCGATCGGCGACCTGCTCGACCACGCCGAGGTCGTGGCTGATGAACAGGCAGGAGAAGCCGTGCTTCTTCTGCAGCTCTGCGAAGAGCTCCAGCACCTGCGCTCGCACCGTCACATCGAGCGCCGAGACCGGCTCATCGGCGATGACGAAGCTCGGCCGGCGCACGACGGTGCGGGCGATGGCGACGCGCTGGCGCTGACCGCCGGAGAGCTCGTGCGGATAACGCTCGGCGAAGCCGTCGCCGAGGCCGACCTCGCTTAGCACCTCGGCGACGCGCGCCGTCCTGTCGGCCGGGCTCATATCGGTCACCAGACGCAGCGGCTCCGCCACGAGCTGGCCGATGGTCATGCGCGGGTCGAGCGAGGAATAGGGGTCCTGGAACACCATCTGGCAGTTGAGCCGGTAGTCCCAGAAGGCGGCGTCGCTCTTGTCGATCGGCTTGCCATTGAAGCGGATTTCACCGCCGGCCGGCTTGACCAGCCCCACGATCGATTGGCCGAGCGTGGTCTTGCCCGAACCGGAACCGCCGACCACGGCGACGACCTCGCCCGGCTGCACGTCGATGCTGATGCCGTGCAGTGCCCGCTTGGCCTGTTCCTTGCGGAAGAAACCCTGGCGGCCGGGATATTCGACGACGAGATCACGCACCGCGACGATCGGCGTCTTGGCCTCCGGCAGATGGCGCGCCGGCAGACGATGCGGCATCGCCGAGAGCAGCTTGCGGGTATAGGGGTGCTGCGGCCGGGCGAGGATATCCTCGCTCTTGCCCTGCTCGACCACGTCGCCCTGGCACATCACGACGATGCGGCTGCAATAGCGCGCGACCATGCCGAGATCGTGTGAGATCAGGAGCACCGCGGTGTTGTTGGCCTGGGTCAGGTCGACCATCAGCTCCATGACGTCGCGCTGGACCACGGCATCGAGCGCGGTGGTCGGTTCGTCGGCGAGGAGCAGCGCCGGCTTCAGCAGCATCACCGAGGCGAGCATGATGCGCTGGCGCATGCCGCCGGAGTATTGGTGCGGATAGGCGTTGAAGGCCCCTTCCGGATCGCGGATACCGACCCGTCGCAGCATGTCGAGGATGAGCTCGCGCCGGCCGGCGGCGTCGAGCTTGCGGTGCAATGCGAGGCCTTCTTCCAGCTGCCGCCCGATCAGCATCGACGGATTGAGGGAGGTCATCGGCTCCTGGAAGACCATGCCGACACGGGAGCCGCGCATGGCGCGCAGGTCCTTGGCCGACATCGCCATCACATCCTGCCCGTCGAAGCGGATCGAGCCGCCTTCGAGCCGGACCGCCGGCGGGATGAAGCCCATCACGGCGCGGGCCGCGAGTGTCTTGCCCGAGCCGGATTCGCCGACGATGCCGACGATCTCGCCAGGAGAGACCTGGAAGGAGACGTCGTTGACGACGGTGCGGCCGGAGGAGCCGATCTTCAGCGTGAGATTGGCGACGTCGAGAAGGGGAGCAGCGCTCCTGTTCGACGCGTTGTCCTGACGCGAGCCGGCGCCCACTTCGCTTGAAAGCGCTTTGGTCATCGCGCACCCCTCATCCGCGGGTCGAGCTTGTCGCGCACGGCGTCGCCGAGCAGGTTGATGCCGAGCAGGGTCAGTGAGATGGCGAGGCCGGGGAAGATGCCGAGCCAGACGGCCTGGTCGATGTAAGGGCGCGAGCCCGCCAGCATGTTGCCCCAGGTCGGGGCCGGCGGCGGCACGCCGAGGCCGAGGAAGGAGAGAGCGCTCTCGGCCAGCAGCACGTAGCCGAACATCGAGGTCGCCAGCACGGTCAGCGGCGCAATGCAGTTCGGCAGAATGTGGCGGGCCATGGTGAAGCCCTCCGAATTGCCCATCACCCGCGAGGCCGCGATGAACTCACGCTCGCGCAGCGAGAGCACGGTGCCGCGCACGATGCGGGCGACCGAGGGCGTATAGGCGATGCCGAGCGCGACGATGATGCCGTATTTGTTGGCGCCCACGACTGCGAGCAGACCGAGCGCCAGCAGGATGCCGGGAAAGGCCAGCAGCGCGTCGTTGAAGGCCATGATCACCCGGTCGGTCCAGCCGCGCATATAGCCGGAGAACAGGCCGATCGTGGTGCCCATGACGACGGCGAGCGCCACTGTCAGGATGCTGATCCAGACCGAGGTCGCGGCGCCCGCCATCAAGCGTGAAAGCACGTCGCGGCCGAATTCGTCGGTGCCGAGCCAGTGCAGGGCGGAAGGCGCCGCCAGCTTCTCGCGGAAGGAGAGCTTGAGCGGATCGTAGGGCGTCCACAGCGCGCCGGTGCCGGCGGCCGCGAGCAGGAGGGCGATCAGCGTGCCGCCGACCAGGGCATTGGGAGCGGGGAGTTTCATTGCGCCGTCACCCTGGGATCGAAGACCGGGTAGCAGAGGTCGATGACGAGGTTCACCAGCACATAGGTGAAGGCGACGAAGAGCATGCAGCCCTGGATCACCGGATAGTCGCGGGAGAAGATCGCATCGACGAGCAGGCGGCCGAGGCCGGGGATGGTGAAGACCGTCTCGACCACCGCGATGCCGCCGAGCAGGTTGCCGAGGACGAGGCCGATCAGCGTCCAGGTCGGCCCGAAAGCATTCTTGAAGGCATGGCGCCAGAGCACGGCGCGCTCCGAGAGGCCCTTGGCTCGGGCATGGGTGATGTAGTCGAGCCGGAGCACCTCCAGCGTCGAGGCGCGGGCCATGCGCAGGATCACGCCGATCTCATGCAGGAACAGCGTCATGATCGGCATGACGAGGTAGAGGATGCCGGCGACGGGGTTCTCGGCGATCGAGACATAGCCGACGACCGGCAGCCATTCGAGCTTGAGTCCGAAGAACAGCAACAGCAGAAGACCGAGCCAGAAGGTCGGGATCGACAGAAGCAGTGTCGCTGTGGCGACGAAGCCGAGATCTATCGGGGAATCCTGTTTCCAGGCGGCGATCACGCCGGCCGGGACGGCGACGAGGCTCGCCAGCAGCACGGCGACGAGGACGATCTGCGCCGAGATCCAGAAGCGCGACAGGATCAGCGGCAGCACCGCCTGCTGCGACGAGATCGACTGGCCGAAATCGCCGGTCAGCACCTTGCCGAACCAGATGCCGAACTGCGCCGGCAGGCTCTGATCGAGGCCGAGCCTGGCTCGCAGATCCGCCAGGCTCGCCGGCGTCGCCAGGTCCCCCAGCATCAGCTGGGCCGGATCGCCGGGGATCAAGCGGATCAGGACAAAGACCGCCACCGCCACGATCAGCAGTGTCGGCAGCGCCATCCCTATTCGTGTCAACGCAAAGCGGAGCATGCCACCTCCCCGGTTGGTCCCGGCTCGGGGCCGGGTTCGAGGCATGGCTAGCGCTTGCTTCCTAGAAAGAAAAACGAGAAGTTCTTGCCGGATAAGCAATTAAAAATTGTCGATGGGCGATCATGGCGACGATCCGGGCTCTGCGGACTTTCGTGTGCGTCGCGCAATGCGGCAGCTTCGTCGCCGCCGCGGAGAAGGTGGGGCTCACCCCGGCGGGCGTCAGCCAGCAGATGCGCCTGCTGGAGGATTCACTCGGCCATCAGCTCTTCGACCGCATCGGCAAGAAGCTCTCGCTCAACGAGCGCGGGCTGCGCTTCCTGCCGCGTGCTCAGCGGCTGATCGACCAGTTCGACGAGCTGATATCCAGTTCGGACGACGATGACGATCCGGTCGGCGCGATCTATGCCGAGGCCATCGCCTCCTGCATGAGCCTGCTCGTGAAAGCGACGCTGCAGGCGCGCGAGCGCTATCCGCGCTTCACGATCAGGCCGGCCGTCGGCTACTCGTCGGATCTCAGCGCGCGGGTGGAGGCCGGCGAATCCGACGCAGCCGTCGCCGTCCGGAGCCCGCGCCCGATAGCGACCGGAACGCTTTGGACGACGCTCTATTACGAACCTTTCGTGTTCATCGCGAACCGGCAATCGACGAAGGGCCTCTCCATGGAGACCCTGATGCGCGAGCGCCTGTTCCTGCGTCCTTCGCTCACCACCCATACCGGCGGTCTGATCGACCGGTTCGTCAGGGACAAGAAGATGGTCTTCGGCGAGAGCCTGGAGATGCAGCTGTCGCGGACCCTCGTCGAGCTGGTCGAGCAGGATGCCGGCGTCACGATCGTGCCGCTCGGCCGCTACTCGTCCTGGGAAGAGAATCCGAGGCTGAGGATCGAGCATCTCGACTTCCCCGATGCGAGGCGCGAGATCGGCTTGATGGAGAACGAACGAAAGCGCCAGCTGACCAGCCATCTGCGCCATCTCCTGGTCGAGCTCACGCGCGACACGCCGTCTTGAAATGAACCGCGCTAGGTAAGACCCACGGTTCAATCATCCGATGAGCATTCCCTGCGGGGTGCCTCGGGCGAGTCGAGCCGAGTTCGTGTGCCGGTCACGGGCGTCCACTTTTGGTCAATGCGCCAATATCTGCACTTGGCGCTTAGCACCTCTAGGGCATCGCATCGGCAGAGCTTCGACCACTGAAGCAATGCAGTGGTTGAAGCCACGGCTGATCAACGCTCGCTGCTCCCTTTCGCATCATCCAGGCGAAAGTGTCGATCATCGTAGAGCGTGAGATGCGCCGAGTGCATGGGGTGGGCGAGGGCTCGCGATTTCATATCGGCAAACGCAGACACTGCGTTTCCACCGTGGATCGGTTCGATATCGATCGTAACACGCATGTTTCCAGGTTGCCGACGGACGCAAGGCGACGGAGGTTGGCCGAGCATTCGTCTACAGCGCAGAGTTCATCCACGACTTCGAATCCGATACCCGGCTCGTTGAACATGATCAGAGCTGACCGAGACCCGGCGACGACCAGCGGAAAGCGCTCGCAAGTCGTGTGGGGCGGCGGGCCGGGCCATATTCAGGCCGCCATCTCGGCAGGCATTCTTGCACCGGTCATGAAGGAGACCGCGTCCGACATCGAATAGGCCTTGGGATCGATCACCGTCAGGCGGCGGCCGAGGCGATGGATATGGATGCGGTCGGCGATTTCGAAGACATGGGGCATGTTGTGGCTGATCAGCACGATCGCCACGCCGCGTCGGCGAACATCGAGGATCAGCTCCAGCACCCGCCGCGATTCCTTGACGCCCAGGGCCGCCGTCGGCTCGTCCATGATGACCACGCGCGAGCCGAAGGCCGTCGCCCGCGCCACCGCCACGCCCTGGCGCTGCCCGCCCGAGAGGGTCTCCACGCGCTGATTGATGTTCTGCACCGTCAGCAGGCCGAGCTCGGTCAGCTTGTCGCGGGCAATGCGCTGCATCGCCTTGCGGTCCAGCATGCGGCAAACCGAGCCGAGCACGCCGGGCCGGCGCAGTTCGCGGCCGAGGAACATGTTGTCGGCGATCGACAGGCTCGGCGACAGAGCGAGGGTCTGGTGCACGGTCTCGATGCCGGCGGCCTGGGCCTCGAGCGGCGAGCGGAACAAGACCTTCTCGCCGTTGAGCCTGACCTCGCCCTCGTCCGGAATCAGCGCGCCGGACAGCGCGCGGATCAGCGAAGACTTGCCGGCGCCGTTGTCGCCGATGACCGCGAGGATCTCGCCGGGATAGAGATCGAAGTCGGCGTGGTCCAGCGCGGTCACGCGTCCATAGCGCTTGACGAGGCCGCGAGCCTGGAGGAGGGGCTCGGTCGATGGCGACGTCCTGATTTCGACGGTCATGCCGACACCTTTCGGATCCACTGGTCGAGGGCGACTGCGATGATGATCAGGCATCCGACGGTGAACTCCTGCCAGAGCACGTCGACACCGGAGAGCGCGAGGCCGTTGCGGAACACGCCGACGATCAGGGCTCCGATCAGCGTGCCGATGATCGAGCCGCGCCCGCCGAACAGGCTGGCCCCGCCGACCACGACGGCGGTGATGCTGTCGAGATTGGCCGTCTGGCCGGCCTGCGGGCTGATCGAGCCGATGCGGCCGATCAGGGTCCAGGCGCCGAGGGCGCAGATGACGCCGGCCAACACATAGACGGCGAAGAGGATGCGGTCCGTTCGGATGCCGGAGAGCCGGGCAGCATCCGGGTCGTCGCCGACGGCATAGAGATGGCGGCCGAAGGCGGTGCGGTTGAGCACGAACCAGACCAGCCCGACCAGCGCCAGCATGAAGATGGAGCCGTAGGTGAAGCGGGCGCCGAGCACATCCACCGGCGACCCGAGCCATTGCAGGAACGGGGCGGCCTGGGCCACCTCCTGCGAACGGATGGTCTCCGAGGCCGAATACCAGAGATTGAGCGCGAAGAAGATCGACCAGGTGCCGAGCGTGACGATGAAGGGCGGCAGCTTGAAACGCGTCACCAGCATGCCGTTGACGGCGCCGCAGCCGGCGCCGGCGGCGATGCCCGCCATCAGCGCGACAGGCGCCGGCACTCCCATCGTGACGGCGAGCTTGCCCATGATCACCGAGCACAGCACCATGATGGCTCCGACCGAGAGATCGATGCCCGCGGTGACCACGATCAGCGTCTGGGCGATGCCGATCACGCCGATGATCGTCACCTGCTGGATGATCAGCGAGAGATTGAAGGTCGAGAGGAAGCGCGAGCCGACGATCAGGCTGAAGCCCACGACGCCGAGTAGCAGCACGATGGCGGGGACGGCGGTGGGGTTGGCGTGCAGGACGTGTTGCAGCTTCTGTAATGGCGACTTCGCCAGAACGTCGAATTCGGCCACTCGGGTGTCCTGCTGCTCCAGCACGGTCTCGAAGGCCTGGATGCCGGGGCGGCCGTTGCCAATATCGGTCATCGTGGTTTCCTCACTGAAGGGATGCCGCCCTGCCGTTCCGACACGGGCTCCCCGCTCTTTTTTCGGGCGCCCCTGAGCCGGGGCGCCGATCCTTGCAGGCGGCGGAACGGCCGCCGCTCTAAGGCGGGGCCTAGCCCCAGCACTTCTTCAGCGCGGCGGCGCTGTCGATCGAAGTCAGGCCGGCGACCGGCTTGTCGGTCACCAGCTCCACGCCGGTATTGACGAAATCGAGGCCCGGCGAGGCCTGCGGCTTGACGCCGTCGGCGGCGAACTTCTTCACGGCCTCGACGCCCTTGGCCGCCATCAGCAGCGGAAACTGCATCGATGTCGCGCCGATCACGCCGTCCTTCACATTGCGCACGCCCGGGCAGCCGCCGTCGACCGAGATGATCAGCACGCCCTTGTCGCGACCGACCGAACGCAAGGCCTCGTAGGCTCCGGCCGCGGCAGGTTCGTTGATGGTGTAGACCACGGAGATGCTCGGGTCCTTCTGCAGCAGGTTCTCCATCGCCTTGCGGCCGCCTTCCTCGCTGCCGAGCGTGACGTCATGACCGACGATGCGGGCGTCCTTCTCGTCACCGATCCTGGCGGGGTTGCCGATGTCGATGCCGAAGCCCTTGAGGAAGCCCTGATCGCGGGCGACGTCGACCGAGATCTGGTTCACATTGAGGTCGAGCAGGGCGATCTTGGCAGAGGCAGCCTTCGCGCCGAGCGTCTTGGCGGCCCATTGCCCAATCAGTTCGCCGGCCTGGAAGTTGTCGGTGGCGAAGGTGGCGTCTGCCGCCGTCGGCGGATCGAGCGGCGTGTCGAGCGCGATCACCAGGATGCCGGCGGCTCGCGCCTTCTCGACGGCCGGCACGATGGCGCGTGAATCGTTCGGCGTGATCAGGATACCCTTGGCGCCCGAGGCGATCAGGTTCTCGATCGCCGCGACCTGGCCGTCATTGTCACCGTCGACCTTGCCCGCGAAGGAGCGCAGCTCCACGCCATGGCTCTTGGCGGCCTCCTCGGCGCCCGCCTTCATCTTGACGAAGAACGGATTGGTATTGGTCTTGGTGATGAGGCCGACGATCGGCTTGTCGGCGGCGCAAACGCCTTGAACAGCCAATGCAAGCGCGAGCGCGGATGCGGCTAAGAGGCCGAATGGCTGACGCATGGTTTCCTCCGTTGGGACTGTTGTCGATCGGCGCGGTTCGGCCGCACGCTTGTTGTTCTGCGACGGTAGAAGGCACGAGGCGAGGCAGTCTGTCAATTAATAAATCATTCCGATTTATTAATTGACAGACGCCATGGACAGCGCTCATCCTCGTGAGCGCGATGCGCCGCTGCGCGTCGCCACGGGCATTGCGAAAACGACAACAACGGGTTTCTCAGGGAGTCTAGGATGGGAGAGGGGGCGTCGTTCCTGGATACCGGAGAGGCTGTAGCAATGGCCTCGCCAGGAAGCCGCGGCACCAATCAGGCAGGGGTGCGGCTCTATAACGAGCGCCTGATCCTGTCGCTCATCCGCCGTCACCGGAGCCTCGCCAAGGTCGAGATCGCCCGCCTGACCGGCCTCTCGACCCAGACCACGACGGTGATCATCAATCGGCTGGAGGCCGATGGGCTGCTGATCCCCGGCGAACCGCAGCGCGGTCGCGTCGGCCAGCCTTCCGTCCCTTATTCGCTCAATCCCGATGGTGCTTTCGGACTCGGCCTGATGATCGGCCGACGCAGCAGCGACCTCGTCCTGATGGACTTCACCGCCGGCATCCGCGCCAGGCAGCGCATGATCTATCCGTTCCCGGTGCCGCAGGACATTCTGGCCTTTGCCGAACGCGAGGTGCCGGGCCTGCTCGCCGCATTGTCCGGTGCGCAGCGGGAGCGGATCAGCGGGCTCGGCGTCGCGATGCCGTTCGAGCTGTGGAACTGGGAGGCCGATCTCGAGACGCCGCCAGGAGCGCTCGGCGCCTGGCGCGATTTCGACGTCGCCGGCGGGCTGTCGCGCCGTTTCGCGCCATGGCCGGTTCGGCTCTGCAACGATGCGACGTCGGCCTGCGCCGCCGAGCTCACCTTCGGCGCGGGGCGCGCCTATCGCGACTTTGCCTATTTCTACATCGGCGCCTTCATCGGCGGCGGCATCGTTCTCAATGGCAGCCTGTTCCCCGGCCGCAGCGGCAATGCCGGCGCGCTCGGCTCGATGCCGATCATGCGGCGCGAGGACAATGGCGAGCTGAGCCTTCAGCAGTTGATCCGCACGGCCTCGATCTACCGGCTGGAGCGCAAGCTGATCGCCGCCGGGCAGCGCGGCACCGACATCTGGCTGTCGCCCGACGACTGGTCGAGCTTCAGCGAACCGCTCGAGGCCTGGATCGCGGAGGCCGCCGAAGCCTTGGCGCAGGCCATCGCCGCAGCGCTCGCGGTCATCGATTTCGAGGCGGTCATCATCGATGGCGCCTTTCCCGTCGATGTCCGCCAGCGCCTCGTCGAGCGCGTTCGCGAGCACCTCGCCGAGATCGACCGCCAGGGGCTGACGGACACGACGGTGGTGGAAGGCTCGATCGGACGCGATGCGCGCGCGATCGGCGGTGCGGCCCTGCCTCTGCTCGCCGCCTTCGCGCGCGACCACGACGTGCTGTTCAAGGACTGACGCATGCCCCAGGGCACCATCCCGCTGCTGTCCCCCGGGGGGCTCGCCATCCCGCTGCCGACCGCCGGTGAGCGGTGGCTCCACGGCAACATCAGCCTGTGCAACGGCGTCAGCGCGAGCCGGGGAGCCGTGTCATGATCCTCGTCTGCGGCGAAGCCCTGATCGATCTGGTCGTCGGCCCGCCCGAGGGTAACGAGATGCCGGCGCGCGCAGTCGCCGGCGGCTCGCCTTTCAACGTGGCCGTCGGCCTGGCTCGCCTCGGGGTCGAGACCGCTTTCCTCGGCGGCATCTCGCATGACCGTTTCGGCGGATTTCTCGCGGACATCCTGGCGCGGGAGGGCGTCGACGACCGCTTCCTGGTGCGGACCGAACGGCTCTCCACGATCTCGGCTGTCGCGACCGCCAGCGATGGCCAGCCGAGCTATTCCTTCCACGGCGAGGGCGCGGCGGATCGCTCGCTCGGGCTTGCCGATCTGCCCGCGGTGCTGCCGGCGGAGATCCAGGCCCTGACTTTCGGCTCCTACACGATGGCGGTCGAGCCTGTCGGCTCCGCCTTTGCCGCCTTGGCCGAAAGCCAGAAGGGGCAGCGCGTCATCAGCGTCGATCCCAATCTGCGCCCGAGCGTTGTCGGCGACATGGCGCGCTGGTCGGCCGCAGCCGAGCGCTTCTACCGGGCCGCGACACTGATCAAGGCCAGCGACGAGGATGTGCGCATCGCCTGGGGTGGCCAGATCACGCTTGCCGAGGCCGCAAGCTACTGGCTCGATTGCGGCGCCAAGCTAGTGGTGATCACCGAAGGCGTTCAGGGCGCCGTCGCCTTCTCCGAAGCGGGCAGCGTCTCCGTGCCCGGGCGTCCGGTCATCGTGCGTGACACGATCGGGGCCGGCGACACCTTCCACGCTGCCCTGCTGGCGCAGCTCGCGAAGACCGGGCGGCTTCATCCCGATGCGATCGCGGCGCTCGATCTGCCGGCGATCGGCGAGCTGCTGACCTATGCGACGGCCGCTGCCGCGATCACCGTCGCCCGCCGCGGGGCGGATCTGCCGACGGCGACAGAGGTCGATGCGCTTCTCCATCCGCACCGCACCGGCTGAGCGCCGAAGCAAACGGCTCTTTGAGCCTGAAACGAGGAAGGGATTGCATGACCAGCCGCGTGATACCGGTGGCGCCCTTTGTCCTGACGGTGTTCGGCGCGACAGGGGACCTCGCCCGCCGCAAGCTGCTGCCGGCGTTGTTCCATCGCGATTTCGCCGGCCAGTTGCCGCAGGACGCGACGATCATCGGCGTTGCCCGGCGCGCAATGACCGGGGACGAGTTCCTGACGCTGGCGCGTGCGGCTATCCTCGAGCATGTGCCGGCGTCGGAAACGGCCGGCCCGGAGCTCGATCGCTTCCTGGCGCGCCTGAGCTATGTGGCCGTCGATGCCGAGGGAGAGGAGGGCTGGGCCGACCTCGCCGCAACGCTCGGCACCTATGCCGACCGCATCCAGGTCCACTATCTCGCCACGGCGCCGCATCTCTTCGGCCCGATCTGTGAGCAGCTCGGCAATCACGGCCTCGCCGGCAGCAACGCCCGGGTGGTGATCGAAAAGCCGATCGGCAAGGATCTCGCCTCGGCGATCCGGGTCAACGAGGCCATCGGCAAGGCCTTTCCGGAGGAGCGCGTCTACCGGATCGATCATTATCTCGGCAAGGAGACGGTGCAGAACCTGATGGCGCTGCGCTTCGCCAACGCGCTGTTCGAGCCGCTCTGGAACGGAGCCCATATCGACCATGTGCAGATCACGGTCGCCGAGAGCCTGGGTGTCGAGGAGCGGGCCGGCTACTACGACACCGCCGGCGCCATGCGCGACATGGTTCAGAACCATCTGCTCCAATTGCTCTGCCTCGTGGCCATGGAGCCGCCGCCATCGCTCGAGGCCGACGCGGTGCGCGATGAGAAGCTCAAGGTGCTGCGGGCGCTGAAGCCAATCGACGAGCGCAATGCCGCCGGCCTCACCGTGCGTGGCCAATATCGCGCCGGCGCCTCGGCGGGCGGTGCGGTCCCAGGCTATCTCGACGAACTCGGCTCCGACCTCAGCCAGACGGAGACCTTCGTCGCCCTGAAGACCGAGGTCGCGAATTGGCGCTGGGCCGGCGTGCCGTTCTATCTGCGCACCGGCAAGCGCCTTGCGGCGCGCGTCTCGGAGATCGTCGTCGGCTTCAGGCCGGTGCCGCATTCGGCCTTCGGCGATCAGGTCGGGCCGATCCATGCCAACCGGCTCGTCATCCGGCTGCAGCCCGACGAGGGGGTGAAGCTCTGGCTGATGATCAAGGATCCGGGGCCTGGTGGCATCCGCCTCAGCCATGTGCCGCTCGACATGAGTTTTGCCGAGGCCTTCAAGGTCCGTAATCCCGACGCCTATGAGCGGCTGATCCTCGACGTGGTGCGTGGCAACCAGACCCTGTTCATGCGCCGCGACGAGGTCGAGGCCGCCTGGCGCTGGGTCGACCCCATCCTTGAAGCCTGGCGCGGCATGAAGGAGCCGCCGCGCCCCTATACGGCCGGCACCTGGGGCCCCACCGCCTCGATTGCCCTGATCGAACGCGATGGCCGCACCTGGCAGGAGGACGGCGCATGAGCCTCAGGACCCGCCCGACATCATACGGTGCCATTCCTGCGCTATCGCCCGGTTGGAATCTGCCGCGAACGAGGAGGCCGCGATGACCGCAGGCGCACTCAATGCCCACATCGGCGAGGTGACGGAACGCATCGTCAGGCGCTCCCGGGACGGACGCTCGCGCTATCTCGACCGGCTGGCGGCCGCAGCGGAGGCCGGGCCACGGCGCCAGCGCCTCGGCTGCGCCAACCAGGCGCATGGCTTCGCCGCCTGCGCTCCCGGCGATAAGGCGATGCTGCGCTCCGGCGCGGGCGCCAATCTCGCCATCGTCACCGCCTATAACGACATGCTCTCGGCCCATCAGCCCTATGAGCGTTTTCCGGAGCTGATCCGGGAGGCGGCGCGGGCGGCGGGCGGCGTCGCGCAAGTGGCCGGCGGCGTGCCCGCCATGTGCGACGGCATCACCCAGGGCGAGGCCGGCATGGAGCTCTCGCTGTTCTCGCGCGACGTGATCGCGCTGGCGACGGCCGTCTCGCTCTCGCACCAGACCTTCGATGCCGCGGTCTTCCTCGGCATCTGCGACAAGATCGTGCCCGGCCTAGTCATCGGCGCGCTCGCCTTCGGCCATCTGCCCGCCGTCTTCATCCCTGCCGGCCCGATGACCTCCGGCCTCTCCAATGACGAGAAGTCGAAGGCGCGCCAGCTCTTCGCCGAGGGCAAGGTCGGCCGCGACGCACTGCTGGAGGCCGAGGCGCAATCCTATCACGGCCCCGGCACCTGCACCTTCTACGGCACCGCCAACACCAACCAGATGGTGATGGAGATCATGGGGCTGCACCTGCCGGGCGCCTCCTTCGTCAACCCGAACACCCCGCTGCGCGAGGCGCTGACCAAGGCCGCGGCCGAGCGGGCGATGGCGATCACCGCGCTCGGCAACGACTACAAGCCGGTCGGCCGGATGCTCGACGAGCGCGCCTTCGTCAACGGCATGGTCGGCCTGCACGCCACCGGCGGCTCGACCAACCATACGATGCATCTCGTCGCCATGGCTTCGGCGGCCGGCATCCGCCTGACCTGGGACGATTTCGCCGATCTCGCGGAAGCGACGCCGCTGCTCACCCGCATCTATCCGAACGGCAAGGCCGACGTGAACCATTTCCACGCCGCCGGCGGCATGGGCTTCGTCATCCGCGAGCTGCTCGGGGAGGGGCTGCTGCACCGCGATGTCGAGACGGTATGGGGCCAGGGGCTCGACGCCTATGTGAAGGAACCGGTGCTCGGGCAGGATGGCGGCCTCGCCTGGCGCGACGGCGCCGTCACGAGCGGCGACGATTCCGTGCTGCGCGGCGTCGCGGCGCCGTTCCAGCCGACCGGCGGCCTGACCCTCCTCACCGGTGATCTCGGCCGGGCCGTGATCAAGACGTCGGCCATCGCCAGGGAACGCCATGTCGTCGAGGCGCCGGCCCGCATCTTCCATAGCCAGGAGGCCCTGCAGGCCGCCTTCAAGGCAGGGGAACTCACCAGCGATCTCGTCGCGGTCGTGCGTTTCCAGGGGCCGAGGGCCAATGGCATGCCCGAACTGCACAAGCTGATGCCGCCGCTCGGCGTGCTGCAGGATCGCGGCTTGAAAGTGGCGCTGGTCACCGATGGCAGGCTCTCCGGCGCCTCAGGCAAGGTACCGGCGGCGATCCATGTCACGCCGGAAGCGGTCGATGGCGGGCCCATCGCGCTGATCCGGGACGGCGACCTGATCCGGGTCGATGCCGAAGCCGGCACGCTCACCGCGCTGGTCGATGCGGCGGAATGGAGAGCCCGTCAACCGGTAGTCGCCGATCTCGAATCCTCGCATTGGGGTTCCGGTCGCGACTTGTTCGGCACCTTCCGTGCCGCTGTCGGCACGGCCGATACCGGCGCAACGATCTTTTCTGGCGTCTGAGAGCAGACGATGCCGAAGGAGGCAATCGGTAACTTTGTCGCCTGCTCAGTGCGCGCCGGCCTTGACGAAGTTGCGCAGCTCGGGCGTCCGAGGCTCGGCAAAAAGCTGCTGCGAGGGTCCGCTCTCCCAGATCTTGCCCTGATGCATGAACACCGTGGTACTGGCGACGGTGCGGGCGAAGTTCATCTCGTGGGTGACGAGCAGCATGGTCATGCCGCCCTTGGCGAGCTTTTCCATCACCAGCAGCACCTCGCCGGTCAGCTCCGGATCGAGGGCCGACGTCACCTCGTCGAAGAGCATCACCTTCGGCTTCATCGCCAGCGAGCGGGCGATCGCGACGCGCTGCTGCTGTCCGCCGGAGAGGTTGTCCGGATAGCTGTCGAACTTGTCGGAGAGGCCGACCTGGGCGAGCACGTCCCTGGCCAGCGCCAGGGCTTCCGCCTGCGGCACGTTCTTGGTGATGCGCGGCGAGAGCATGATGTTCTGCCCGACCGTCAGGTGCGGGAAGAGGTTGTAGCTCTGGAAGACGATGCCGACATCCTTGCGCAGCTCGCGCAGGCGCTTCTGGTCCTGATCGACCGCATGGCCGGCGACCTCGATGCGCCCCGACTGGAAGGCCTCCAGCCCATTGACGCAGCGCAGCAGCGTCGACTTGCCCGAGCCCGAGCGGCCGATGAGCGCGACGACCTGGCCGGGCTCGACGGCGAGTGACACGCCTTTCAGGACTTCCAGCGAACCGTAGCTCTTGTGGACGTCTTCAATGAGGACGGCTGGCATTCATCACCTTTTCGAGATGGCGGCTGAGCCGGGAGAGCGGGAAGCAGATGGCGAAGTAGATCGCCGCCACCAGCGTGAAGATCTGGAAGGGCTGGAAGGTCGCGTTGTTGACGAGCTGGCCGGCCCGCGACAATTCGACGAAGCCGACCACCGAGACGATCGAGGTGTTCTTCACGAGCTGGACCAGGAAACCCACGGTCGGCGGCAGCGAGATGCGCACAGCCTGCGGCAGGATCACATAGCGGTAGGTCTGCGCCGGCGAATGGGCCAGCGAGGACGAGGCCTCCCATTGCTGGAACGGCACCGCCTCGATCGAGCCGCGCCAGATCTCGGCGAGATAGGCCGAGACATAGATCGCCAGCGAGGCCGAGGCGGCGAAGAAGGGCGGCAGCTCGATGCCGAACAGCGACAGCCCGTAATAGCTCATGAACAGCACCATGAGCACCGGGATCGACTGGATCACCAGGATGTAGCCGGCGGCGAAGCGGCGCAGCAGCTTGATCCGCGACAGGCGCAGAATGGCGAGGCCGCCGCCCATCAGGCCGCCGATCAGGAAGGCGATCGCGGTCAGCAGCAGGGTCCAGCCGGCGGCGCGGAAGATGAAGAGGGCCTCGGGCCAACCGAAGGTCACCATCACGCCGCCTCCGCCTTGGCGTCGAGCCGATCGACGCTGGAGAGCCGCGGAAAGATCCGCCGGCCGAGCCAGAGGAGGGAGACCTTCAGGCTGAGCGCCAGCGCGAGGTAGATCAGCGTGACGACGATATAGGTCTCGAAGCTGCGGAAGGTGTTCTGCTCGATGATCGCCGCCGTGCCGGAGAGCTCGGGCACCGAGATGAATGAGCAGATCGAGGATGCCAGCAGCATCAGCACGAACTGGCTCGACAGCGCCGGCCAGACCCGCGCCAGCGCGGGCATCAGCACGACATATTGGAAGACCTGGCGCTTCGTCATGGCGAGTGACATGCCGGCCTCGATTTGCGAGCGGTGGATCGACTCGACGCCGGCGCGGATGATCTCGGTCGCGTAGGCGCCGAGGTTCAGCGTCATCGCGAGCAGCGCAGCCTCGGTGCCCGACATGCGGATGCCGATCAGCGGCAGCCCGAAGAACATCATGAAGAGCTGCACCAGGAAGGGCGTGTTGCGCATCAGCTCGACATAGGCGTCGACGAGCACGCCGACCCAGCGGCCGAACAGGCTCTTGGCGGCGACGAGCAGCACGGCGAGGGCGAGGCCCAGGACGATCGCGCCGAAGGACAGGCCGATCGTCAGGAGCACGCCGTTGAGGATGCGGTCCGCCTCGGCGAAGACCGCGTCGAACTGGAACTGATACCGCATGATCCCTTCCCGGCGGCTCGTGCAAGGCCGGCGGAGGAAGGCTCCGCCGGCAGCTCAGGGACGGATCAGAAGGTCGGCAGCGCCGGCAGCGGCGAACCCACCCACTTCTCGGAAATGGCGTTCAATTCGCCATTCTGCTTGATGTAGTAGATCGTGTTGTTGAGCCACTGCCTCAGCTCGTAGGCGTCCTTGCGGACGGTCATCGAGTTGGGCTGCATGCCGAAGAAGAACTTGAGCTCCGTCTCGGTCTCGCCGCGTGCCTTGATCGCGGCATTGGCTTGCGCGTCGGGGCCGGCGATGGCCTCGACCTGGCCGGAGAACAGCGCCTGCATGGTGGTGGCGTCGTCCTCGAAGCGCAGGATGGTGAGGTTGAGCTCCTTCTCGCGATTGGTGAATTCGCGCTCGACGCTGGAGCCGCGATTGACGCCGACCTTGCGGCCCTTGAGATCGGCCCAGTCTTTGATCGGCGTGCCCTTCTTGGCGTAGATGCCGGTCTGGAAGGCGCTGTAGGGGATGGTGAACATCACCGCCTTGGCCCGCTCGGGCGTCGGCGCCAGCGTCGCGATCAGAAAATCGACCTTGCCGGCCTCGAGCGCCGGAATGCGCGATGGCGGCGTCAGCGGCACGATCTCGATCGGCACACCGAGATATTTGCCGACCAGCGCGGTGACGTCGGCATCGTAGCCGATGGCGTTGCCCTGAGCGTCGACGGAGCCATAGGGCGGGGCGCCGATGAGCACGCCGATCTTGACCTTGCCGCGCTTGACGATCTCGGTGACCGTCTGGGCCGAGGCCTGGCTCGCCGACAGCAGACCCGCGCCGAGCGCCAGCAGCGTGCCGGCGATCCTGAGATGCCTGAAGAATTTCATTGGACGTTTCCCTGGTTGGCGGCTTGCCCGCCTTTGTTGTTTCCGGCTTCGTGCGGCCGGCTGCTGGAGAGGGTTCAGACCTTCGCGGCCCTGACGAGATTGACGAGCGGCTCACCGGCCGCGCTGCGGCGGATATTGTCGGCGATGGTCTGCTGGCGGCGCCGGATCGTGCCGCCGGTCCAGCCGGACATGTGCGGCGTCATCACGATGTTCGGCAGCTCATGGAAGGGGAGGCTCGCCGGCAGCGGGTTGGCGTCGGCCGCGCCCGGATAGCGATACCAGGTGTCGATCACCGCGCCGCCGATCCGGTTCTCCTTCAGCGCCGCATAGAGGGCAGCCTCGTCGATGATCGGGCCGCGACCGACATTGAAGATCACGGCGTCCGGACGCATCGCCGCGAAGGCGGCTTCTGCGACGAGGCCCTTCGTCTCCGGGGTCAGCGGCAGCGAGACGACGATCGCATCGGCCGAGCCCCAGAATTCGTCGAGCCGGTCGAGCGTGAAGGCTTGGTCGACGAGTTCCGAGATCGCGACCGGGCTGCGATTGGCGACATGAACCTGCATCTCGAAGGCCTTGGCCCGCCGCGCGATCGCCTTGCCGATATGGCCGAAGCCGAGCAGGCCGATCGTCCGGCCGGCGATCTCGCCATGGACGCGGTCCGGCGCGCCGGCCCAATAGGCCCAGTCGCCCCTGCGCAGGCGCTGGTCGGCATCGGCCAGCGGAATGTGCCGCGCCAGCAGCGCGCTCATCACATACTCGGCGATCGCCTGCTCGTGGCCGAAGCAGTTGCAGACATTCGTGCCGGCCGGCAACGCGGTGAGATCGACCGCGTCATAGCCGGCGCCGGGAACGTGGAAGAGCTTGAGCTGTTGTGGCCTCGGGAGCGTGCCGTCGAACTTGACGCCAACGATGACGTCCGCCTCGGCATAGGCGCGCCGGTCGGCCTCGTCGCTCAGGGCATCCGGCAAGAGCCGGATATCGCCCTCGCTGCCGACGAGTTCCTTGAAATCCCGGCTGAAGGACGCCGCGTTCTCGCCGTGGAAGATGATACGCATGAACTCACCGATATCGAAGGTAAGGCGCCGGGCAGGCTTGGCCCCGGCCGGGATGAGGCTCAGAGCGTCGAGCGGCGGACGGTCAGGTCGGAGCGCTCGAAGACGGCGGGCAGCAATTCGACGCCGAGCCCCGGGCCTTCCATCGGCAGCACATAGCCGTTCTCGAACACCGGCATCTCGGTGACGAGCTCCTTGTACCAGCCGGTGTAGAAGGCCCGGACGGATTCCTGGATCAGCGTGTTGGGCTGGCTGAACGAGGCGTGGATCGCCGCGATGAAGCCGACCGGGCCGATGCAGTCATGCGGCGCGAAGGGGCGGTGGTAGGTCTCGGCCATCGCCGCGATCTTGCGGCCTTCGGTCAGGCCGCCGGTCCAGCACAGATCGGCCATCACGACATGCATGGCGTCGCGGTCGAGCATGTCCTTATAGGGGAAGCGCGAGCCCAGCGTCTCGCTCGCCGTCACGGAGACGGTCGTCGAGCGGGCGAACTCGGCGAGCGCCTGCGGCGAGTTCATCCGGATCGGGTCCTCGTACCAGCTCGGATTATAGGGCTCGAGCGCGCGGGCGATCTTGATCGCGGTCGGCAGATTCCAGAGCGAGTGGAACTCGACCATGATCTCCATCTTGTCGCCGACGGCCTTGCGGATCTTCTCGAAGGGCTCGATCGCCTTCTTCATCTGCTCCGGCGTGATGAACAGGCCCTGGTTCTCGATGGCCGGCGGATCGAACGGCCAGATCTTCATGGCGGTGATGCCGCTTTCGAGCAGGCTTTCGGCCACCGCGTCGGCGCGGTTCATGAAGCCGTCGAGGTCTTCATAGGGCCCCGCGGACTCGCCGAGATTCCAGGTCGAGACCGGCTTGATGTTGTGCGAGCGGACATATTTGTAGCCGGCGCAGGTGTTGTAGATGCGCTGCCTGTCGCGGCAGAGGCCGCCCAGCATCTGGTGCACCGGCTGGCCGCAGACCTTGCCGAAGATGTCCCAGAGCGCGATGTCGACGGCCGAGGTGGCGCGCGACTCGACGCCGGTCGAGGCCTGCGCCATCGGCAGGTTCGACATCTCGCGGTGCAGTGCCTCGATATGCAGCGGGTTCTTGCCGAGCAGACGCATCGACAGCGTGTCGTGCAGATGCGACTCGACGGCGCCGGCGCCATAGAAGGTCTCGCCGAGGCCGATGATGCCGGCATCGGTGTGGACCCGCACCCACAGGACGTTGGCGAACTCCTCGGTCCGCATCGTCTCGATGGCGGTGATCTTCATGGCGCTTTTCCCTGGATTTTGTTTGGCCGCGCTTGGCGCGTCGATGTTCTTGGTCGGATTGCCTGATGGCCTAGAGCACCGAGATCATGCCGCCATCGACATAGATGATCTGGCCGCTGACATAGTCGGAGGCCGAGGAAGCGAGGTAGACGCAGGTGCCGACGAGCTCGTCCGGCCGGCCCCAGCGCCGGGCCGGCGTGCGGCCCTTCACCCAGGCGTCGAAGGTCGGGTTGTCGATCAGCGCCTGGTTCATGTCGGTCAGCATGTAGCCGGGGCCGATGGCGTTGGCCTGGATGCCGAGCTCGCCCCATTCGGCTGCCATCGCCTTGGTCAGCAGCTTGATGCCGCCTTTCGCCACCGTGTAGGGCGCGACGGTGGCGCGGGCGAGCTCGCTGGTCAGCGAGCCGATATTGATGACCTTGCCGTGGCCACGCCTGGCCATGCGCCGGGCGGCCTCACGGCCGGCGACGAAGGCGCTGGTCAGATTGGTGTCGATCACGCGCTGCCAGTCGGCTGTTGCGAGCTCGAGCATCGGCTTGCGGAACTGGATGCCGGCATTGTTGATGAGGATGTCGACCGCGACGCCTTCCGCATCGAGCGCCTCGAATGCGGCGACGACGGCGGCCTCGTCGGTCACGTCGAAGCGCAGGCCGCGGGCGCTGTGGCCGGCGGCGGCCAGGGCGGCGACGGCTTCGTCGAGCCGGCCTTGGTCGGCACCGTTGAGGATGATCGCGGCGCCCGCAGCGGCGAGCCCTTCGGCCATGGCGCGGCCAAGGCCGCGCGACGAGCCGGTCACGAGCGCGGTGCGCCCGGAAAGATCGAAAAGCTTGGTCACGTTCAGCGTTCCTGGGGCGCCATCGTCTGAAGCGCGGGATGGACCGGCGGCGGGCCGCCCGTGGTGATCTGCGAAGCGTAGCGGCGATAGGATTCGCCGATGTGCTTGCGCATCGCTTCTCCGGCCCCGGCCGGATCGCGTGCGCGGATGCGGTCGAGGATCGCGGCATGGTCGGCGCGGCGGATCGCGATGTTCGAGGCTTCGCCACGGTCCTTGTTGCGCATGCTCTGGATCGAGTTGAGCAACGGGCTCGACACGAACTGCAACACATTCAGGAAGAGCGGGTTCTGGGCGGCTGCGGCGATGGCGAGGTGCAGCGCCAGATCGTGCTGGGCACTCTCCTCGCCGAGATCGTCGGCCGCATTCAGCGCCGCGTCGGCGGCTTCCATTCGCGCCAGGTCCTCGGGGGTATGGCGCAGGGAAGCGAGCTGTGCTGCCTCGACCTCCATGCCGAGACGAAATTCGAGGAACTGCAGGATCGATTGCTCCGACGCCTCGATCTCGGCCCGCCGCAGGCGCAGCGAATCCTGCTGGTTGACGAACAGGCCGAGGCCGCGCCGGCTTTCGACGATGCCGTCGGCCCGCAGAAAGGCGATCGCCTCGCGCACCACGGGCCGGCTGACGCCGAGCTGACGCGCCAGCTCGGTCTCCGAGGGCAGGCGCGCGCCCGGCTGCAACGCGCCGGTCCTGATCGACTTCGCCAAAGCGGCAGCCGCATCACTGGCGAGATTGGGCCTTGATCCGATCGATGACAGCTGCATGGCGTTTCCCGATGTTGCCCTACATTGTCATGCTGTCAGTTGTTTGACAACCTGACATCTGCGGCGTTATGGGGGGCTTATCGGCGCCGCCAGCAGAGCGAAGTCAAGCGCGCCCCATGGGAGGTTTCCATGCTCAACCAGACGCGCCGGACCGTGCTCGCCAGCCTTGCGGGAGCAGCCATCGCCGCGGCACAAGCCGCGCCCGTCGCCGCCCAGGATGTGAAGACCGCCAAGCTCGGCCACTCCTTCGCCGATGCCCATCCCCGCGCCGCAGCGATGAAGCGCTTCGCCGAGGAGGTCGCCAAGGCGACCAATGGCAGCGTCAAGGTCGAGGTCTTCGGCAACGCCGCGCTCGGCTCCGAGGAGAAGATGCTGATCGCCACCCAGTCGGGCACGATCGACTTCTACATGGGCGCGCTCTCGCCGATCGCGGCGCGCAAGAAAGAGCTCCAGATCTTCGACTTCCCCTTCCTGTTCGCCAGCGATGCGGAAGCTGCGGCGGTACTCGACGGGCCGGCCGGACGTCGCCTGCTCGACAACCTCGCGGACATGAACCTCCAAGGCCTGGCCTGGTCCGGCGGTGCCTTCCGCAACCTCTCGAACAGCAAGCGGCCGATCGCCTCGCTCGCCGACATGAAGGGGCTGAAGGTCCGCGTCATGCAGAGCCCGATGGCGCTGGCGAGCTTCAACGCCATGGGCATGAACGCCGTGCCGATGGCCTTCACCGAGGTCTACACCGCGCTGGAGACGAAAGCGCTCGACGGCTACGAGCACCCCTTCGTCGACATGTACGCCAACAAGATGTTCGAGGTACAAAAGCACCTGACGGTCACCAATCACGTCTACACGCCGGTGGCCTTGCTCGCCTCGAAGCGCTTCTGGACCTCGCTGACGCCGCAGCAGCAGGCTGCAATCCAGGCCGCCGCGGAGGCGACGCGGAGCTTCCAGAGGGAAGCCGAGCTGCGCGAGGCCGGCGAGGTCCTGAACGAGCTCAAGGCCAAGGGCATGGTCGCGGTCGAGATGCCGCCGGCCGAACTCGACGCCATCCGCAAGGCGATCGAGCCGGTGATCGCAAAGAATTCCGAGGTGATCGGCGCCGCCTTCGTCAGCGACTTCTACGCCGAGATCAGGAAGCAGCGGAAATGAGACGCCGCCCGGCTTTGCCGGGCTGATCGAGACGACACGGGCGCATCCGCGCGCCTGCACTCAACGACAGAAACAGGGAGGCAGTCATGATCCATTCGACTTCGCGGCGTTCGGCGATCGCCGCGCTGCTGGCGACGACTTTGCTGGGCTCGACCGCGGCTCTGGCCGAGGTCAAGGCCAAGATCGGCCATGCCATGCCCGACACTCATCCGCAGGCCACCGCCGTGAACAAGTTCACGGAGCTCGCCAGCACCTATACCAACGGCAATGTGAAGGTGCAGGCCTTCCACTCCGCCATGCTGGGCAGCGACGAGAAGCAGCTCCAGGCGGTGCAGGCGGGCACTCAGGAATTCTACATCGGCACGCTCGCGCCGCTCTCGACCCGGGTGAAGGAGGTCCAGGTCTGGGATCTGCCCTTCCTCTTCCAGAACGAGAAGGAGGTCTATGCGGTCCTCGACGGCGCCTCGGTGAAGACGATCTTCGAGAAGATCGAGCCGAGCGGCCTCGTCGGCCTGACCTGGACCGGCATGGGCTTCCGCAACCTGTCGAACAGCCGCCGCGCGGTGAAGACGGCCGAGGACGTCTCCGGGCTCAAGCTGCGGGTGATGGCCAATCCCGTCGCGCTCGACACCTGGAAGTCGATCGGCGCCAACGCCGTGCCGATGGCGTTCTCCGAGGTGTTCACGGCGCTCGAGGTCAAGGCGCTCGACGGCCAGGAGAACCCGCTCCTGCACATGTGGTCGAACAAGATGCAGGAGGTGCAGAAGTTCATCTCCATCACCAACCACGTCTATACGCCGGTGGCCCTGGTCGCCTCGAAGAAGTTCTGGGACACGCTCTCGCCCGCCGACAAGGCCGGCATCCAGAAGGCGGCCGTCGAGGCCGGGCTGCTGCAGCGCAAGCTGCTCGACGAGGGCGATCGCGACGTCATCGGCAAGTTCAAGGAAGCGGGCGTGACGGTCGACCAAGTCTCGGCCGAGGATTTGCGCAAGGTGCAGGCCAAGGTCAAGCCGGTCGTCGACAAGTTCAAGAGCCAGATCGGCGAGCAGTTCGTCGACGGCTTCACCGCCGAGATCGAGAAGGCGCGCGCCGCCAAGTAAGGCGAACGCAGCCCGCATGGCCGGCTCGGGGAGAGCCGGCCGAACTCTCCCGCACGCACCAGCGAGGTCGTCGATGGGCAATCTGCTCGCAGCCGGAGTCCGCGGCTTCTACCGCCTGATCGAGATCATCCTGGTGCTGTGCATGGCCCTGATGCTGGTCATGGTCTTCGGCAATGTCGTGCTGCGGCTGTTCTTCAACACCGGCATCGACCTGTCGGAGGAGATGCCGCGCTTCGCCTTCGTCTGGATGACCTTCCTCGGCGGCATCATCGGCCTGCACCGGCGCAGCCATCTCGGCGTCGACATGGTGGTGCAGGCGCTGCCGGTCCTCGGGCGCAAGGTCTGCTGGGCGATCAGCCAGGTCGTCATGCTGATCTGCGCGCTGTTCATCTTCTACGGCACCTGGCTGCAGCACGACATCATCGCCGGCAACGCCTCGCCGGTCGCGCAGATCAGCATGCTCTGGGTCTATGGCGTGAGCTACGTCACCGGCGCCGCCATCGCCCTGATCTGCCTGTCAAACCTGATCCGCCTGGCCCGTGGCGAGGTCGGCGAGGACGAACTCATCGACGTGCATGAGGAAGGCCTCGCCGAGGGCCTCGAAGCTGCACGTGACGTCAGGGCGAACACCGCCGGAGGAGCCAGGTCGTGATCGTCTTCGTCTTCATCGCCTCGCTGCTGGGGCTGATGGCGCTCGGCATGCCGGTCGCCTTCGCGCTGATCGGCTGTGGCCTCGTGATGATGCTCTTCATGGGTATCACCGATCCCCAGATCGTCATCCAGAACATGTGGGACGGCGCCAACAGCTTCCCCCTGCTCGCCGTGCCCTTCTTCATGCTCGCCGGCGAATTGATGAACGCCGGCGGCATGACCCGGCGCATCATCACCATGGCGATGGCCTGGATCGGCCATATCCGCGGCGGCCTCGGCTATGTCGCCGTGGTCGCGGCGGTGATCATGGCCTCGCTGTCGGGGTCGGCGGTCGCCGACACCGCGGCGCTCGCCTCGGTCCTGATCCCGCTGATGCGGAACGCCGGCTACAACATCAACCGCTCCTGCGGCCTGATCGCCTGCGGCGGCATCATCGCGCCGGTCATTCCGCCCTCGATCGGCATGATCATCTTTGGCGTCACCGGCGGCGTCTCGATCACCAAGCTCTTCATCGCCGGCATCGTGCCCGGCGTGATGATGGGCCTGGCCATCATGCTGGCCTGGCGCTGGAGCATCCAGCGCGACAATCCGCGCGTCGAGCCCAGGCGCAGCATGGCCGAGCGGCTGACCGAGACCCGCAATGCGCTCTGGGCGCTGGTCCTGCCGGTGGTCATCATCGGTGGTCTCAAATTCGGCCTGTTCACGCCGACCGAGGCCGCCGTCATCGCCGCCGCCTATTCGCTCTTCGTCGGCGTGGTGGTCTATCGCGAGATCAAGCTCCCCGACCTGTTCGGGCTGATGTACCGCGCCGCCGAGACGACGGCCGTGATCATGTTCCTGGTGGCCGCCGCCGGCGTCTCGGCCTGGCTGATCACCACCGCCAACATCCCGCAGCAGCTCGCCGAGATGGTCGAGCCCTTCATGGGCAACAAGATGCTGCTGACGGCGGTCCTGATGCTGCTGGTGCTGATCGTCGGCACCGCGCTCGACTTCACCCCGACCGTGCTGATCATGACGCCGGTGCTGATGCCGGTGATCAAGCAGGCGGGCATCGATCCGGTCTATTTCGGCGTGCTGTTCATCATGAACAACGCGATCGGCCTGGTGACCCCGCCGGTCGGGACCGTGCTGAACGTCGTCTGCGGCGTCGCCAAGGTGCCGATGACCGGCGTGATCAAGGGCGTCATGCCGTTCATGATCGCCCAGACCATCGTACTCGCCCTGCTCGTGATCTTCCCACAGATCGTCATGTGGCCGCTGGCGTGGATGTCGCGCTGAGATCTGGGCCGCTTGGTGCCAGCGGAATGCTCGCTTTTCGTCGAAGAGCTTGTGGTGGCGTCGGTTAGCCGATCAGGAAAGCCGTTCCTGATCGGCTCGGTCATAGGGCAGGGTGCTGGTCAAGGCACTCAGCGTGAGATTGGCTCCCGGGGAGAGGACGCGGCAGACGGACTTCTCTAGGAATCCAGGATCTTTTCTCTGCTCAGCAGCTCGGCCTTTTGGAAGATCGGCAGGCTGCTCGTTCCTTGCTCGCCCCAGGCGAGAAGATAGAAATCGCGCTGCGCCAGTTGATCATTGCACCATTGCAGCGTCGGTTCGGGCCCTTCCTCGGGCCAGGGAATGAATCTGTTCATGGGGAGATTGACCCCGCCCCAGACATTGTCCGCGTCGATCTCGACAATCCGAAACACGTCGGAGAGCTGGCGGCCTTCGCCCGGATAGACGCTGACGTGATCGAGGTCGATGACCGTGTCCTTGTCGCAATGACCGATGGCGTAGCGCCAGACGTTCTTGCCGTTCCAGCGAAACGGGAGCTCGCCGAAGATCTGTTCGACCTGATTGCACATCGTGAAACGGGTGATCCCGCTGACAGGTGCGACGATGGTGAGCGTCGCCTCGGCCTCGGCCTCGATCTGGATCGGCGTCGCCCATTCTCCAGTCAGCCGAAAACAGCGGTTCGACGTGGCGGTCATCGTCATCGAGCTGGCGAGGGAGGGGGAGCCTTCCGGCTTCACGATCTTCTGGAGCAGCGTATTGCCTTCCATCAGCCGGCCGTTGAAAGCCCATTTCCCGATCAGGTTCCAGGAGATCGACACCCGTTCCTCGAGCGCGGCCGCCGGAGGCGTCGTACGAAACTCCAGAACCGGCATCACGACGTCGACGTTCACCGCCTTGTCCAGGACCTTGCGACCGCCCTTGTAGAGCGACAGCGTGTAGACGGTCGTTGCCTGATAGGGCAGGTGTTCGAACTCACCGGCGGGGAGGCCGACTAGCGGCGAGCCCCTGGCGCTGCTCAGCTTCCGGAGATTGCCGCCGTCGCTATAGGACAGCTCGATCCGGTCTGCGCCCAGCACGGACCAGCTCAACCTGACCGGCTCTCCGCAATAGATATTCACCGGCTCGGCGATGAAGCTGATGATCTGCGGCTCGGGAACGGCCTTGCGGAGCGGGAGGATCTCATAGCCTTCGTCGAAGCCATCGAACCCGCTGTGGAGCAGATAGACCTGGGTCGCAAAGGCCGGAAGGCTGGTCTTGACGTCGCTGATCAGGAGCTCCAGTGCCCCGCCGGGAGCGAAGAGCAGCGTGTTGTCGGGCTCGGGCGTGATCTCGCAGGCCAGAGTCTCCGAACTGGGCGAGAGCGCCGACCAACGGTGCTTGCCGTCCGATGTCGGCGCGACCTTGATGCCCTGGGTCAGGTCGACGGTCGTCAGGGCCGTGCTGCCGTAACTGTCCGAGACATCGTCGTCGCCCATCGGCACCGTCGGAAAGACCAGCGTGAACATCGGCTTGCTGCCGCTCTTGCGCGCGGCGAGCAGCGTGCTCTTCTCGCTGAGATTGCGGATGGTCAGCCGCAGCTGGTTGGCGATCGTGTAGGGGCGCCCGAAGGCGGTGTAGATGTCACCGAGATTGTTCGACTCCGGTGTCGTGGGCTCACCCGTTCGATCGTGAAGGACAGGGCCTTTCTGAGCGGATTCTGGGGATGCTCCGGCTCCTCGACCAGGGTCACGAAGTCGTTCAGCGTCCTGGAGGCGCAAACCTGGTCGGGTTCGTCGCAGCGAAGATCGTGCAACGTCGCCTTGATGGGCTTGAGGCCGAGCTTTGCTCCGGTGCCGACCGCGCCGAGGCTGATCTTGAAGGTGAGAACCGTTCCATCGCGCCAGCGAAGGTTCTGGGTCGGCGAGAGCGTCAGGGAAGCTAGATTTTCCCCGTCCCCCTGCTTCAATGCCCAGCCGGGGGCCGTGACATTGACCTCGGCGAGCTCACTCTTGTTGCACAACCCCGGGAAGCTCAGGACGAGGCTGGCCGCCCCATCCCTGGACAGCAGCAGGTCGCCATTGCCCGCCGTGTTGGTCAGGCTGAGGGTCAGCTCGTTGCGACCCCGCTTGCTGCTGCGAAACAGCACCTGATTGCCACCGCTGGTTTCGATCGTCATTCCGATCCTGGGAGAGAAATCCATCCGACCGTCCTCCATTGGCGCAATTCGTCTGATCCGGTTGCATAAACCTGTTACGTGATCGCGACGGGCCCGGGATCGCCGCTTGCCGCCGGTTTGGGAGCCAGAAGCAGCCAGCCGTCCACGAGCCGCAGCGGCGTATAGGACGCGCGCGGGCGTTCGCCCGTTCCCGCCACCTCCGCGACCCTGTTCCAGCCGTCGCCCTCGGCCTGGACCCAGCTCCAGGAGAAGCCCGGGACAGGCGGCAGCGGCAACTGCATCGGCCCCGGTGCGGCCAGCACGGGGTTGCACAGAAAGCTCGCCTCCAGCGAAGCCAGAGCCTTGGCGTAGTAGGCGGGGGGAATATCGACGGCCTTGACCGGAAGGATGCCCGAGGTGGCATGGACCGTCGCGAACGGATCCATCAGCAAGGTGACGCGTGCCGGCTTCGGATCGGCCAGCGCCAGAAGAACGGGCCGGTTCGTGGCTGGCTCGATCCCGTCGCCGGCCGTCTGCACCGCTGGCGCGTAGAATGTCCGATAGTCGGCGCCATCTTCACCTTCCAGGAAATAGCCGACGAGCCCGTCCTCGATCTGGTTCAGGTTTCCAAGCCTGACCGGAACCTTCACGCATGTGAACTGCTGGTCGTCGCGAACGGCCGCGATGTCGGGACGGGCACCGGATTGAATCGTCCTGATCTGCCGGGCGACCGCGTCCCAGCCCGTCGTCGAGCTGGGGGCTCCGTTGAGCTCGAGGGACAAGGCAGCCCTGACCAATGCCAATGGCCTGCCGAACAGCAGGCCGATCGCTTCGTCGGTGTTCGCCTTGTCCGGCATGATCGTCGCCAGGGTCCGGTCGATCGTATGGGCGAGCTTGGCCAGGAAAGCCCCCCGGTCAGGATGATCGAGAACGCCCTTGACGAAGGCCGCGAGATGAACGTCTGCGATCGGCGCGTTCGCGTCGGCTCCGGGCGGCGGCTCCCATACCGCATCGGTCTGCTCGTCCACCAGCCGGAGCATGCCGCAAGCGGCGCCATCGGCGGCATAAATCGAGAGACCCGGTTCGAGATTGTTGACCACCACCCAGCCGCATATCGGACTGGTGGAGGGATGGTCATGAGCGTCCGCATCGTCGTTGCGCGCGTCGAGCAGGCGGAAGTTGAGCCGGGCCGGCTGGACCAGCCGCGGCGGCAGATGGGCCAGGCCGTTGGCGATCGGGCTTGCCTCGGTCGGCATCAGGCTGCGGGCCCGCGCCAGCCTTGCGCGCTGCAGGTCGAGGGAGCGTTCCTGCCCGAATGCGTCGATCAGGGCGAGCCGCGTGATCCTGAGATAGCCGCCGCGGAGCGGCAGGAACGGCCGGAACGGCATGGCGGTGGCGTCGTCGCGCGTGGGAGCGAGCGCGGCCACCGCGCGCGTGAGCTCGTCATCCGGCGCGAATGGGTCGAGTACGCGCAGCTGCAGCGATCGTTGCCGCGCCTGAAGCGCAGAATTGAAGCCGTTCAGCACATGCGACAAGGCCGGTATTTCGCCGGCCTTGCCGATGGCATCGCGGAGTTGATCGTCGGGAGCATGCGCGAGAAGCTCGGAGAGCGACCGCGTCAGACGACGGAAGGCGTTTTGGGTGAGCAGCCCGACGCCGCCTATCGGCGTCGGCGTTCGGGGAGGGCGTGCCGGCTGCGGGCGAGGCACGAGATCGACCCCGTCGCCGTCGAGCTGGTATTGCGAAATCAGGATGTCGGGAGCGAAGGCCGGGCTCGCGGTGGCCGATGTCGGCGGCTCCGGCGCCAGCATCGGGGCATATTCCACCTCCCAGTCCAGGAACAGCGGCAGCCAGGGATTGCCGTTCCAGGCGGCGACCCCGATCGGCGCGGCCGGGCGCCCGGCCAGCCGAAGTACCGGGGAGGCTGTGGGCTGCGGCACGGTGCCTGCCTGGACGAGGTGCAATTGCGCCTCGATGGCCGATGCCTGCGCTCCGGTCTTCGCTGCGAGCGCGGCGGCGATGTGCGTCGCCTGATCCGGATCGGTCAGGATGGCTTCCGCCAGCAACGCACGTGCTTCCGGCGCGATCGGCAAGGCTGCCAGATCGAGCATCGCCAGCCACTCCTGCGCGGCGAAGGCTGTGACCATGCCATTGGTCTCCGACCGGAGCTCGGCGCGGACCTCGTCGATCCAGCGGCAAGCCAGCAGACCGTCGCTGCCATAGCGCTGCGGCGGGCGGGCAGCCTCGCCTGCGAGCAGGATCACCGGCTCCAGCGGCTGCCAGTAGCGTGCGCCGGGCGCCGGCTTGAGCAGGAAGGCGCCGCCGCATTCCTCGCGTACCGCCTCGCGCAAGCCGCCGAGCGCATCGGCGAGCTGCGCCGCCAGCGAGCCTTTGGGAGCGCCCTCCGGCGGTCCTCCGTCCGGCGGCATCGTCAGCACGCCGATACGGGCTGCCTCGCGCGCGAGGCCTGTGCATTCGGCTTCGATCATGTCGCGCTGGGCCTGAGCGAAACGGCCGCGCTGCCTTGCATCGGCGAGTTCCGGCACCGCCTGCTCGGCGCTCTCGTCCTGCGCGCCATAGAGAACCTGTATGAAGCGCCGCCAGTCGAACACCAGCGCCTCGCGCCGGCTGGCCAGCTGGCCACAGGCGCGCTCATAGGCTCTCTGCTGGGCATTCACCGCGGCGACCCTGGCCGCCAGCCCGGCGCTCAGCGGGACCGGTGCTTCCGGCGGATCGTCGCGGCGCGCGCCCGATTTGGCAGCCACAGAGGGCGTCGGCGCGACCTGCCATGTCGTCTCGCCCGGCAGGCTGGCGAAGGCCCCGCTATGCAGAGCATGCTCCAGCTGGACGGTCTGGTCTGCGCCCCAATGATCCGCCAGCATGCCGGACTGCGCGGCGCCGAGCAGGAACTCGGCGTGCTCGTCGCCCGCCAGGCCGGGACGATGGGCCAGAAGCGCGGAGACGCATTCCGTCTCAGTATTGCCCAGGGCGATTTCGAGCGATTTCGTCGGACCGTCCACATCGCTGCCGGATGGATTCCAGACGATGCCGCGAATGATTCCGGAGCAGATCGTCCTGCCGGGGCGAGCGCCGGCGCGGTCCGCGTAATCCCAGGCGAGACCCTCGGCCGTCGAGGACGTCGTCCCGAACGGTTCGAGCCCGGGCTCCGCGAACCAGCCTGCGATCAGATAGCTCACCCGGTCGCCCCCGGCCGGATCGAGCCCGTCCAGATCGTCCAGAGGGTCGTGGAACCCGAAGACATTGCGGCAATTGGGATAATAGGCGGCGAAGCTGACCTCGCCATAGCCGATGGCGGTGAGAGGTCGGCCGTTGCCGAAGCGATCCGCGCGACCGGGGTTTTCGTTCCAGCCGGCGAGGTCGACGCAGCGGCCGAGGAAGCGGTGGAACTGACCGCCTTCGGCTGCCTCGAACGGAACCGACACGGTCGCCGCCGATGGGTCCGGATCATGGAAGTCGCTTTCGACGACCCAGGCCCGCAGACCGGGCGCCGGATGGCTGGCTGCGTCCTTGCGCGCGAGGATCCTCACGACCAGCCAGCGATTGGGCACGGGCGGGAAGGTCAATCCGCCCGCTTCGTCCGCTCGCCCCTTGGTGAGTGCGTCGGGAAGCGCCCAGTGCAGGTGGACACCTGGTTCCGGCATGCTCCGCGGCAGCACGCCGACGCTGTCGCCGAGATAGGGCTTGCCGCTCCACTGTCCTTCGGAATCGGCGCTCGGCAGATCGGAGAACACGGCTGTCGCGCCGCGGAACTGCGGCCCGGCCGCACCGGCGTTGGCACCGACACACAGTGCTTCCACGCTGATCGGGATGATCAGGCTGGGACCGGTCACGATGCGGCTCCCGATCGCTTGAAGGTGACCTTGCCCACGCCTTCGACCATTTCCCGGGCGAATTCCGCAGCGGTGAAGGCTCCTGACGGCAGCGTGGCCGCGATCGCGCTGGCGAGCTCGTCGACTTTCAGGACGCGATCATTCCCCCGGAAGCCGACGGGAACGCTTGTCGCCGCCCCGCGCAGCAGCTTCGAGACCGCTCCGCCATGGATCTTGAGATCGATACCGAAATGGATCGCCTCCGGCGGTTCGTGCAGGTCGATTTCCTCGGCAACCCCTTCGAAGAGCGCGATCAGCATGGTCGGAGACAGGGGCTCGAAACGCAGAACCTGCAACCGCTCGCCGCTGCGCGAGCGGGCTTCGATCTCCATGCCGGGCCAGAAGGATACCGCTCGCGATCGCAAGAGCAGGCCGCTCACCTCTTCCAGCGAGCCGGCGGCGGCCGCAAGCGTGCGCGCCGCCTCGGCCGTGGCGTCCTGCACGCCGCCGGCCTGGTCCTCATCGTGCAAGCGGTCCCCGGTCGTGAAGCGGCCAAGGCTGTAGGCTCCGTCGGCGAGACAATCGACCCAGTTGAAGTCGAGCTGGAAGAACCGGACCGATTCCGGCGGCAGCATCGCTTCGTCGGGCACCAGATGCGGAAAGGGGACGCCCTTGAGCAGCCGCAGCCGCGCGAGCCATTCGCTCACCATCGCCGGGGGGGGCGCCGTGGGTGAGGGGGCGGTAGGCTGGATGGTGGCTGGCGGTGTCGTCGCGGCCGGCGTCTCCAGCGCTGCCCCCACCCGCTCTCCCAGCGCCGCAGCCGCCGCGGTTCTGAGATCGCCGGCGGCCACCGCCTGCCCGAGACGCCTGCCGAGAAGCTCGCGCTCTGCCTGCGCGACCGTCGCGCGCCGCGTCGCGGTCTTCCAGCGGAAGAGTGTCGTGGAGAACACGCGATCCTGTAAAGCGAGCAGCCGGCCGATCTGCCAGGCAGTCGCGTACGAGACATCGAGCATTCCGGTCGCGGGATCCCGGCGCAGGGCGGCGTCGGCACTATCGACCGGCACGGTGACCGTGCGCGGCGTCGAGATCGGCGCGAGCGGCCCGCGATACCAGGATACGGCTGTCCCGCCGTCGCGGAGCCGGTGGCTCAGCGGCAGGTAGCCCAGATTGGCTGCCGCCGCGAGATAGGCATCGCCGTCATCTCCAGGCGCCCCGGTGCTTCGCGCCTCCGGGCACAATGCGGCACGGTCGAGGGCCGTCAGGCATTCGTTGAAGGTCTCGGGCTCCGCCAGCGTATGGAAGGCCCAGCTCGTGAGGCAGGCGAGCCGGATACGCCCGGCCGGGCCGGGCGGCCGGGCTCCGGGGCCGGGAAGCCAGGCATCGAGACCTTCCAGCGAGACCAGGCAAGCGAGGCTGCGGCTGCCCATGCGGGGCAGCCGGTTGGCGACCACGATGGCATAGTCCTGGACTGAAGCCGCATTCGTGCCGAGAGGGCCGGCCTTGCGGGCCGTTGAGGCGATCCGGCCATGGGCCAGCCAGGCCATGTCCTTGCGGGTCGGGGCAAGTGACTGGAACAGCGAGAGGTCGAGGTCGATCGTCTGGCAAGGGTCGTCATAGCTTTCGCCCGGATCGAGCCGGCCCAGGCCTTCATAGGAAATCGTCCCGGCGGGAAGCTTGCCGCCCGGATGCACATCTGCTCCGACGAGATCGAGGACAGTCATGGCCCTGGGCCCGGCCACGGCCTCGTCCTGATCGAAAACGAGAAGCGCCAGCCAGGGCGTCAGCCCCGAGGCAGGCGAGCCGGAACCTGCCAGCGAACGCTCCCATGGCAGGGTGCGCCGCGTGATCACGACATGCGGCAAGACGTTGAAGAACTCGCCCTGCGCGGATTGCGGCGGAAACACCGAGTCGACCTCGGCCGGGTCGAGCGCAAAACGTTCGCCCCCGACCGCGAATGCAGCCTTGTGCAGGAAGCCGTCCTGACCACCGGGCAGCCCGACGCGCTGTGTGATGCTGAGCTCATACTCGCCGGGCGTCATCGGCGGATGATGGTGCTCGACGAAGCTCAGCACCGTTCCGGCGCCAGCCTGGACTGTGACCGAGGCGTTCATGCGGTCTGTGCCCCCAGGGGACAATTCTGCGGCTGATGGGACAGGCGGCGTACGCGTGCCGGCAGGCCCGGCCGGGCGGACAAGCCATGGCGGGCAAGAGCGGCTGTCACCGCCGCATTGCCGGCCGTTCCGGGCATGTTGGGCCTGCTCCAGTCGAACGCCAGGGGCACGCCTTGCGTATATCGCAGCGCCGCGATCGGGATGTCCGCCGTGCGGTGGCTCTCGATCCGGGCCGGGGTGATCCGGACGCCGACCAGGGCGTCCGGGACCAATGCCTCCCCACCTAGGCTAGGCATCGCCAGCGCGCGTGGCTTGTCCGCATTCGCCGGGGCTTCACCGAGCCAGAGGGCGGCCGGGACATTGCGCAGGACCGGCGTCACGACCATGTCGGCGACTATCGCGGTCTCACCGGGGCGCAGGCGCGTGCGCGTCAGGACGATGGCGAGTTCCGACTGGAAAGTGCTCGCCGAAATGGCCGCCGGCGCTACGCCGACTGCCGTGGACCAGGATGCTCCCGCCACGAGCGGCGCGGCGTTGAAGCTGACGCTCTTCGCCGGGATCACGCAGGCCACTTCGAGCGCGAGGCGTTCGCCGTTCATCACCCATTGCAGCGGGCCCGAATAGTCCTTCTGGCCGGTGAGGTCGCGCATCAGGCCGGCGGCCGGCCGCGCGAGGCAGATCGTATTGGTCGCCCCGGGCCCAGACCAGGGCAGGGCCGCGCCGGGAGGCAGCGACAGCGCCTGCGGCAGGAAGGCGGTCTTGAATTGCGCCCAGGTCAGGGGCGTGCGGTCCGGCGTGCTGGAGCCGAAGGGAATCGTGAACGACACCACGTCGAGGTCGATCCAGGCCTCGCCTCCGAATGGGGGGCCGTGAAGGGTCAGTTCGGCGCCGACCTGCACGGAGATCGTCACGCTGGTGAACAGCAGATCAATGGTGACCTGCGCGCCGACACTGATCGAGATCGAGACCTGGTAGGCGAAGGGCTTCCAGTAGACCAGAAAGTCGTAAGCGGCCCTGAACCAGGCTCTGACGGGTCCGCAATCCCAGATCGCCTCGAGCGTGCCGCCCATCATCACCGCGTGCGGGACCAGAGCGAAATAGGATGTACCCTTGATTTGCAGGGCGCTGGAGAGCCGCCACTGCATCGCCAGGCGCGGCACCCTGGGATAGTGGGCGGGAACCGGAAATTTCGGATGATAGCCGCCGAGCGTGACGACGAAGTCGCCTTCATGGGGGCCGGCGAACCAGGCATAGAAGGCGAAGCCGCCCGTCGGATGGCAGTCGTGCGAAAGCAGGAAGGAGCTGCGCGTCAGCTGCCCCTGCACGGCGATCCGGCCGGCTGCAGGCTGGAGGCTCGCGATCAGGGCGACCTCGATCATCGCGATCGGGTCGGGCGATGCCGGCGGCATGCTGAGGCGCGAAAGGCCCAGCAGGGAGATGTTGCCGGGGTTGTTGAGCGGGATGGTGATCAGCGCGACCGACTGGATCAGCTCGAAGGAGCTGAAGCGCAGCCCGGCTGCCAGCCATTCCTCTCCGGCCTGCGGATGGACGTCGCGGTCCATCGCCCGCATGACCTCGGCGAGGCCGAGGCTGCCGAATCCGGAACCGGGCATGGCCGCCTGCACGAGCGAGAAGTCACCGACCCCCGCCGCCTCCGGCTGGCGCAGGCGGCTGTTCAGCCCGATGCCGGCCGCAATGCCCCGTACATAACAGAACGGCGGCCCGCCCAGCGGCGCCTCGAGCACACCGAACACGAACATCGAGGTGTTGTCGCCGAGATCGGGCCTGCTCGGATCGGGCGTGGCGTATTCGCCGATGGCCGAGAGCGCGTAGCCTGCGGCGCTGATCCGGACCGATCCCTCGTAGAGTCCGGGGCCGCCACGCAGCAGCCCGCCCGAAATCGCGACGGGGCCGGATTCGAAGCCGAGGCCAATGCCCGCGAGTTCGAAGGACGGGTCGAAACGATCGAGCGGCGAGCCCATGCCCAGGCCGGCGAGGCTGAGGGTCAGGCCCTGCAGGCTGAGATGGCTGTCGAACAGCAGTGTGAAGCAACCGTTCTGAAACCGCAGGCCGAGGCGCTCGAGGGTGAAAGGGCCAAAGCCCTTGTTGACGACGAGCCAGCTGGTTTCGTCGATCGGCGCAGGTTGCGAGGCGGCCAGCATGCCCGTGGGGGCGGCCGGGGCGGTCTCGACCGGCTCGTCGTCGGCGGCGCGCAGGCTGAGCGGGACGCTGCCCAATCCGCTCGCAAGCAGGCTGACATCCAGTCCGGCCGCCACCGGCAGGCGCAGATCGGCGCCGCCGGTCACTGCCCTGAAGCGCTCGGCATCATCGGCGGCGAAAGCCTGCGAGGCCTTGGTCACCCTGAGGGCTTCCAGCTTGAGCCCCGTGCCCTGCCGCAGCATCGGTCCGGCAACGGGCAATTGCCCCGGATCGATCCGCTCGAGCCCGACCTGCATGCTCATCAGATGGGTCCAGCGCGCCTCGCCGCCGGGCGTGGCCGCGCGCTTCTCGGCCAGCAATCGGAACACCGCATAGTCCTTGCCGCCGCTGGTGACCTTGCACGAGACCGAAAGGTGGCGATCCGCGGCGCCCAGATTGAAGGCAAGCTCGAGTTCCTCGACCGCGAGATCGCCGGGCTCGAGCGGATAGTCCAGCCCGACCATCCGCTCCAGCGACCGGATCAGCCCGCCAAGGCGGATCGGCTCGCGGCCCTGCGCCGCCCGGAAGAGCCATTCGCTGCCTGGCGTGCCATCGGCCTCGACGTGGCTGTATTGCGCCGACGCGACAAGCTCGATGCCGCCGATCTCGAAGACCATGTCGAGCGCGGCACTGAGCGAACCGTGGCCGCCGGCGATCGCCCGCTCGGCCGAGAAGCGGATAATCTGCATCTCGAAACCGGAAAAGACCTCGAAGCGGGTCGACGACGTCCCGCTCAGGCTGAATCCACCACTTGCCGGTGCGATGCTGAGGCTCAATTGCTGCAGGTCGAAGTCGGGCAGTTCGACCGGCCGGCCGACGAGGGCGAGAAAGTCTTCGGCGATCTCGCCGACGCGCAGCTCCGGCAGCACGACCGAGAACGAGCACTCCTCGTCGAGCACGAGGTCGACATGGGCGAGCCAGCCTGCGACGATGATCGTGCCGGCGAGATGGCCGCTCAAATCTGCACCGTTGTAATCGGCCGTGATCTCGATCTCCTCGATCGAGATCGGGGTTCCGCCGAGATTGAAGCCCCAGCCGCCTTGGGTCTCGATGCGCAGGCCCAGGCTGCCGCGGCCGAGATTGCCGTGGATGTCGAGATCGAGCAGCGTGCAGCTCGGTCGCGCCACCGCCGGCAGGAAGCGCTCGAAGACGGCGCCGATGTCGAGCGTCTGACCGACCGCCATCGCGGCGCTGAAATCGCCACTATCGGGATCGAGTTCCACGACGAAGCGCGACGAGCCGAGCATCCAGTCGCCGCCGATGGACAGTTGCGTCTGCGGCCCGCCGCCGGCGTCGATGCGCTCGACCGAGAAATAGGGCTGGATCGCGAGGACGCCGTCGATCAGGCTCCAGGGGCGCTGCGTCGAGAGGGAAAAGCTCAGGCGCTCCAGCGCGAGCCGGTCGAGGTCGATCGTCGCCTCGAAGCCGGCGAGCCCGATCTCGCCGAAATGATCGAAGGGCGAAGGCAGCAGCGTCTCCAGCGCATCGAGGCCGAAGGCATGCTCGATGTCGGCGAGCGTCAGCGCGCCGCTCTCCGCGAAGGCTGCCGACAGCGAGGCACGTCGTTCGGAGACGGCGATTTCGATATCGAGCGTCCGGCCGCCGAGCGCGATCGCGGCGTCCAGCGAGATGCCGCAGGCGCCGCGCGCTTCCGGCCCGATCGGACCGGAGCAGCCGATCTGCTCGACGGTGATCGCGAGCGTGGCGACACCGGAGGCGCTGAACGAGGCGAGCCCATCCGTGGCGCCGTCGTCGGGCGCATACCAGAGCGCCAGCTGCAGCCCGTCCTCATCCTCGTCGCTATAGATGACGCCGGTCGCCGGGAGCTGGTCGAAGGCACCGCAGAGCTTACGCGCCGGCGCGAAGGCCTGCTCGTAGCCGGCGACATGCGCGCTGAAGTTCAGGCCCGCCGAAAGCGGCGTGGCGATCGGCATCTGCGGCTGGCTGATCGAATAGACGAGCCCGTCGGGATCGCCGAAATCGCAGGACGAGAGCACCAGCGCCGCGTTCTGCAGGCTTAGGCCGGGCGGGAAGGCGAAGCTCAGCCAGGGCGGCGGGGGCTGCAGGAACCAGTCGGCGAGGCGCCAGTTCGCGATGGCCGCATCGAGGGCGACGACGCATTCGATCGAATCCTCGTAGCGCCCATAGCTGTCGCGCGATTCGAACAGCGTGATGGTGACGCGCTGCCGCCCGAGGCCGAGCAGCTCGAGCGTGCCGCGCAGCGTCAGGCGCTCATCGGGTTCGGCGTCCGGGATCGAGAGGTCGTGCAGATCGAGCGCGTCGGTGCCGAGCAGGCTTAGCCAATGTTCCGCGAGATCGTCTGAGTCGAGCAGGTCGCCGGTCAAGATCAGCCGGCCGGTTGCGCTGGCGACGGCGAACGAGTTGCGGAGCTGGTCGAGGCGCAGGCTCACGGCCTAGTTCCTGCTGTCCATTGCGACCGTCCGGGCCGCCGGGTTCGCGGCCGCCGCCGCGGTCGTCGGGGCCTCCTTCGCCTGCGCGCCGGACGGCTTCTTGCCGTCCGCCTTTGCCTTGATCTCGGCGCGATAGCTGTCCTCCTTGCCTGCGGCGGTGGCGATGACGCGCCGGACCGTCGTCTCGACGATCTTGTACTGGAAGAAGTCGAAGCTCTCCTTCTGGGCGTCGAAGGTGTGGTCGAAGACCTTGACCCATTCGTCGCCCTTGGCTGCCGCGCTCCTGCGATTGAAAAAAACCTTGTAGCGGACGAAATTTCCGAGCGGCAGCGGCAAGGCGAGGATCGCGCCAAGACGCTCTTTCAGATCTTCAGAGACGCGATTCCAGATGATTTCGTCCGATTTTTCCGACCCGGAGGAGCCGGCAGCACCCGATGCCGCTGAGACCGCGGTGCCGTTGTCGGTCTTCTGCTTCTTGAAGGTCACCTTCTCGTCTGTGCCGACTTCGTCCACGTCATCGGCCGGCGCCGCGGCAATGCCGGCGGCGCCGAAATTGCCTGACATCGGTGCCATCGCCGCTGCTGCCGCCGCGCGCTTCTCATCGGCGCGACCGGCTGGCGCCGCGCGCGCTCTCGCCTGCTTTTCGCTGAGATCGGCTGCCGCTGCGGCGGCTGCACCAGACGGCGCGCCATCCGCCCGCTGCCAGAGCTGCAACCATGTGGCGGCGGGAGTCTCGTCGCTACCTTTCGCCAGCTTGACGTCCGCCGCGCTCGCCTTCTTGAGTAACGCCTCGAAGGGATCGGCGATTGCCGCCGTTGTGACGGGCGCGGTGGCTGTGGTGCTCGCCACGGGCTGCACTGGCCCCTGCCGCGTGGCCTTGTAGATTTCGTAGTTGTCGAGAAGGGTCTCGATCTCCTTCGACGTCGCCTTGACGTCAGGCGGATGATAGGGGCTCTGCTGAACCAGCAATCCCAGTACGCGCAGAAGTTCGACCTCCGAAGCGAGGAAAGCCCGCCGCGTCGCGCCGATCCCGTAATTGGGAAAAAGATAGGCCGTCACCTTGACCGCCAGCAGGATGGGGTCGACGACGGCGTCGCCCGCTTGGCCATAGGTGCGGCGGGCCGTGCGTTGGCCGGTTTCGATCGCGAGCTGCTCGGTGTTGCAGTGCTTGCTGCCGGAGATGAAATTCTCGAAGACTTCGTCGCCGCCATCACCATGGCCGACGAGATGGCACCATTCCTGTTCGGTTCGGAGGCTGGCGCGCGCGATCTCGGTCGCACTGGGAGGCGCAGGCTTGCGGCGGGGCATGGCGTCGTCGCCGACGCCATGCATCTTCAGGTCTCCATCCTTGGCGGCAGCGCCCGCAGCGTCTCTCGCCGATGCGCCGCCACCGGCCGCGGGCGCTGGCGCCACGCCCGGCTTGTTGGAGGTATCCATGCTCGCCGGGCCGGGGGTGTTCGGCTGGGCGCCGGTGGGTTTGTCCGCAGCGGGCTTGAGCTTGGTCAAGTCGAGCTCGATCGGCGCTGCTCCGCCTGCGGCATCTTCTGTCGCGTCATCGGCCGCAGGGGCGGCGTCCCAGAGCACGACGTGCTTAGAGAAGCCGGCCCAGGCTCTACTGGCCAATGGGTCTCCGATCGTTCGCCTGGCGAAGTCGGTCGCGCTCGCGAGGTCGAAGTATCTCACCGCGCCGCCGGTCGTATGTTGCGCCGGGTCCATGCCCCCGATTGCGCGCAGTGCCGCGTCCATGACGGCGCCGGCGCTGGCGCGCTTGCCGATCTGGCTGCCGATCGGGACCGCCTTCTTAGGCCCAAGGACCTCTCTCCAGGCACCCTTGCGCTTCTTGGTGTAGATCAGACCCGCATAGTCGGATTGGTGCACGAACAGGTCGTCAGCGCCGCGGTCGCGGACAGGGATCGTCGCCTTCGGCTCGTTCTTCCATTTCCGCATGACCGGGTTGGGGAACTTCTTCCAGTAGCGGATTTCGCTATCCATCAGCGCCGAATCGTCATCGTCGCGGGTTGTAGCGGTGCGCATCGGCGTCTTCGCCTTCGGGGTGGCGGTCTCGGCCTGCTCCCAACCCACCGGAACATCGCCTTTTCTGCGATAGCGGTCACCCTCGAGGCCGAGCGCGAGCCCGACTTCCTCATTACCGGTCCAGTAATACAGCGCCTCGTCGGGACTGTCCGATCGCATCCCGCCGCCACCGCCGCCGCTGGCGTCGGAGAGGGCCTTGTAGAGCAAGGTCTGTAGTTTCCCGTTTACAACGCGGTAGCAGCAGCTGTCGGCGTTCCCCCGTATCGTCGGATCGGGATAGTCGCGGCGACGCACGGACTCGCCTTCCATCTCGACGGCGTAGGGCAGGTCGTCCTCGTCGTAAAAACAATCGAACAGCCTGTTCGGGATCCAGATCGCCGGGAGGTCGACCACCGCCGCCGGGCCCTTCAGCGGCATTTTTTGCGCGACGAACCCGTCATGCATCTCCAGCGAGACGGTGCGGCCGACAGAAGCGTCGAGGTTGAACAGATACGCAAGCCCCGGGGGAATGAGAGCGGCATCGGAGCAGATGGGGCGACCGGCGAAAATCGTGAACTGGCGGAAGACGCCCTCCCATCCGCGATTGAAGAGACCCGAGTTCCTTTTGATCTCGTCGACGCCGGTGAGCTCGAACTCTTCGGCGCTGAGGTACTCGTAGCCTTGGCTGCCGATCGAGATGCGCTTGAGGTTCTGCAGAACCTCGGTCGGTTCGGTGGCGCCCCCCTGCGGCTGTGGAGCGTCGGCAACCTTGTGGTCAGGCTTGACGTCGAAAGCTGGCGCCGCCGCCGCGTTGTGGTCGCTCATCGCAATCGGCTTCGGCGGAGGGCCGCCGGCTTGCGCGCTTGCCGGGGCGGGGGCGAGAGCTGGCGCCGTGCCGTCGCCCTTGGTTACCTTGTAACAGGCTTCCTGCAGAAACGCGTCGATCTGACAGTAGATGTCCCATGTGGTCGTGGCTCTTTGTTCACCATCGAGATCTGTGTCGATAATATACTTTTTAAAAGGTGCAGGATTTAGCTCTTTTTGCTTTTTGTTATCAAGTTTATTGTCTCTTTCTTTAAAGAAAATGCAAATATACCCGTTCCAAAGCTTGATAAAATCATATTTCAAGCGGCCTTTGCCTAACTTGAGAATTTTCAGCTGCTTATCGATTTCGAGTGCTACCCTATCATCGGGGTAGTCTCGGATCTCGGCCGGAATCGGCTCGTCGACGAGCATCACCTTTGATTGGGACATGCCGCCTTTTTTTGACTTCTTGCCGCGTTTACTGCCGCTTGTCGTCTGAGCAGGTCGGCGCTTCACCTTGATCGACGTCTCACCTTGCTCTCTGGCTTGTAGCTGTTTCAGCCGTTTCTGGGCCGCAAGACGATCCTGCTTGCGAGGCGGCAGCGTGTAGGTTTTCAGGATCGTATCGATCTTTTTCCTGATCGCGACGAGATCGACGGAGTGGGCGGCTCCGGGCGGGAGTGGTACGACCTTGGCCACGCGCTCCTTCGCATCAGCCCTGGCGCCTGCAGCGGCCGCCGCCGCCTGCGCTCGCGCGGGAAAACCCAGGCGCGGGTCGCGCAGGTCGACGCCTGCGATCTTCTTGCCCTTGTCGTCGCGGAAATAGGGGTCAAGCGTGATCGGCATGGCTTCACGCTCCCCGTGTCACGGCGCGCCGGCAGAGCGCGAGGTTCTGCCGCGTCGCCGAATCGTCGCCGTCGCGCCGCAGCGACGTCTCGAAGAACGGGATCGCTTCCGCATGGCGCTTCAGCCCGGCAAGCACGCTGCCGATCGAAAAGGCGAGATCGTCTTCCTCGCCGAGATCGAGATAGCGCTCCCACAGGGCGTGAAGCCCCTCCGTCAGGTTCCGCCGTTCGCCGGGCGTCGCTTCCGCGAGACAGGCCACGAGGTGGTCGTAGCAGCCGCGGAAGATCGCCACGTCCCAGTCGCTCAGCCGCAGCAGGGCGATGAGCTGGCGCAGGCTCATGCCGTCGTAGTTCGTCTCGCAGGCCTGCTTCAGCATGAAGAAGTCGTCGGGCCCGAAGCGGCCGACCTCGCGGCGATAGGCGCGCGCGAGGCGCCACGCGGCCGCCTCGTCGAGCCCGAGGCCGAGCGCGACGACGGCGATGCTGGCATGTCCGTGTTCCGGCAGCAGGGCGAGGCCGCCGGTATCGCGAGCCCAGCCGGCGAGGACATCGTAATTGACCTCGAATGAGAAGCTGCCATGGGGGAGGGGCTGTGGCGGCGCCTGCCCCTCATGATCGTCGAGCCTGATCTTGCCGCGGTCGCAGGACAGAATGGCGAGCGGGCCGGTCGTCAGCGCACGCAGGCGAGTGAGGCAGCCGAGCGCCCCGCTCGGGAACAGGAACGCGCCCTGCGTCAATTCGCGGGCGTAGCGGGCAAGCTGTGCGTTCCAATCGGCATCGGCATAGCGATCGCGCCGGCAAGGCGTAGCGCGATGGGCGTGCCGGAGCGCGGCGATGCGCTCGCCCGGCGCTGCCGCCGGCGCGTCGTCGGCGGCATTGCGGACGAGCAGCTCATGCAGCCGGCCGGCCTCGACCTGGAAAAGGTCCTGCGTCGTGCCGTCGAAGACGTAGTTGGCGATCACGGCGAGCCGTCCGCAGCGGCGTTCCGGCGCGATGATCCGCCCGCTGAGCTGGAGCCGGAGCTCGCCGTCGCGTTCGGCGTCGAAACGGGCGAAGTCGAGCCTGCCATCGGCGATGAAGCGGGCGAAAGCCGGATGTCCGCGCCAGAAGTCGATATTGGCCTGGCTGATGTCGGTCATGACATAGCAGATCGGCAAGGCCGGCGGCGCATCGGCGAACAGGCGGGTCAGGGCGGCGAGCGCAAAACGCCCTGAACCTGCGCCCAGCTCGATCACATATGTCGGTGAGGCGGCGCCGGGATCGTCGCTATGGCTCTCGATGAACGCCTGCAGCATCTCGGCATAGGCGCGGGCGATATAGGGATTGGTCGTGACATAGCTGGGAACCGTGTTCGTGCGCCACGCCTCGATGCCGGTGTCCTCGAAATAGCGTCTCTGCAACGCCCAAATCGTCGAATCTGAAAGCGAGCTCCACCCGTCAATGTGCGGAATGTCAGCACACCGAGCCTGATCGAGCATCCCTGTCGTCATTACCGATGCAGCTGCCTGACCATGAGCCGTTCTCGATGGCGTGAGATGACGATAGGGCATCGACTGGCGGGCGAACAGATGTGTCGCGACGACGGTTGTGAACGCCTGTCCACCGCCTGGTGGCTCGAGACGATTTCGATAGGCTGGGGCAGGGGCGGAGCTTCGGGCGCAGGTCGTAACCTAACGTCACTTTGAGCCTCCAGGGGCGCTACCGAGCAATCTTGTGTAAACGACTCGTATTCTAGCGGACGTGGCGCTAGCGTAGCGGGGTGAGTTGCGTAGCGATGAGGTGATGTCATGCCGAGCGCCGACGCCGTGACGATATCGTCTTATGAACAGCGGAAGGCTGCTGTACTGCGGGCAGCACAGCTCATCTCATCCTCGAGAGGCTCCGATGGTGAGCGGGAATTCGAGATGCTGACGGAGGCCATCGCGGACTTCGATATCCGCCAGGAAGCTCTCGGCTTCATCGAGATTCCGCCGGCTTTCATGCAGTTCCTGTCCAGCGGGCATCAAGGCCGGGTTTCAAGCAGCCGCCGCTGAGAGGAAAAGGGGCTGTTCGACAGATCGGCATCGGGACGCCCGCCAGTTCGTACGTCCGCTTCCGGCGGGTGCCTCGCGCCGGCTTTCCGAGCCATGGCTGACGTCGCGAATGTCCGCTTTCGGGCAAGTCCACGGTCGCGCAGTGCTGATCGGGATTGGTATTCGGCGACGGCCTGGCTTCCCAGGCGGTTTGCCTCGGCTTACCCGCAGCGCCATTCGCCCCGCTCGGGACAGGCTTTCAGGACCGTCGACAGCGAGAACAGGATGGTCGCGCCGCGGCCGCCTCTGCTCGGCGAGTTGTAGCTCAGCGGCGCAGCGACGGTGATGCCCGCTTCGACTGAATCGTTGAGTTGCAGGCGCACGCCGCCGCCTATCGCGGAGAGCGATTGGACGATGTCCCTCGGTGCCGCATAGCTGCGCACGGCTCCACCGTCGACAAAGCCGAAGAGCTGGATGTTCTTCAGGAAGTCCAGGCCGGGCCGGTAGTCGTAGCGCAGCTCGGCCGAGCCGGCGATGCCGTTGTCGCCGGAGAGCCAGCCGCTCTGGAAAGCCCGGCCGAAGGCGGCCCCGCCCAGATAGAACTGCTGCGAGATCAGCAGCGCCTCCGAGCTGACCTGACCGGACGCGGCCAATTTCATCGACCAGTTGCCGCCCAACCCCTGATAGCGCGTGAACGCGCCGTGCAGGACGTAGAAATTGCCCGAGCCGTCGGCGCGCGACAGCAGCGGATCGTAGCGGCGCGAGGTGCCGTCGACGCCCAGGCCGCGGCGCAGGCCGAGCGTGGCGTAGGTCGTCCCCTGCCAGTCGTCGCGGAGGCGATAATCGGCCGTCAGGCTCGCGATCCGCAGGCGATCGCGATAGTTGACGCCGAAGGCGCTCTCCTCGGTGACGTTGCTCAGGCCGTAGCCTGCGGTCAGCGAGAGCGACTGCCGCTGTGTCTGCAGCGCGACGATCGTCGCATGGCCCTCGATATTCTCCGCATCGGAGCGGACGCGGTCGAAGCGGCGCAGATCGCCGGGCCAGACGATGCTGCGCGAGGCCGAGACGCCGACCCGAAGCCAGTCGCCGAGCGGCGCATCATAGGAGACACGGCCATAGCGCAGTTCCTGCGTCGAGCCCGGAATCGTCGACAGGTTCACGGCGAGCGTGTCGCCGGGAATGATCAGGGAGTTGAGAGCGGCGCCGAAATAGGCCTGCCAGGGGCCAACCGCGGTGGACGCGCCATTGTCGATGCCGGCCGAGACGAACACGCTCCAGCTGTCGAGGATCACGTTCAGGCGGAACCGCCCGCTGCCGGTGCCGATCTCCTCCAGCGTCGTGTCCTTGACGCGCACGCCCGGCAAGTCGTTGACGAGCAGGAGCTGGCGCTCGAGCGTCGCGAGCCGGGCCGGCCTCTCCTCGCTGATCGGCGCCAGCATCCGGCGTGTTCCGAAACGGTTGGCCTCGTCGCCCTGCACCACGAGTTCGGCGACGGAGCCGGGAATGACCCTGACGGTGACGACGCCGCGCTTGATGTCCTGCGGCGGAATGATCGCGCGCGTCAGGTGATACCCGGCGTCGCGATGGAGCTGGCTGATCTCGCTCGCGAGGGCGACCAGACCGGCTTGCGAGATCGGCTTGCCGAGCCTCTCCCTATAGGTCGCTGCAAGGTCGTCGGCGGCGAGCGGGCTCTCGCCCTCGATCCTCACCGCCGCGAGGGTGAACAGCGCCCGTTCTTCGCCAGTCGCCTGATCTGGCGCGGATCTGGCAGTCGGAACCGAAATCTCGTTCCGGGTTTCCTGCAGGCGCTCGACCCGCCGCTGCTCGAGACCTTGCTCGGCGGGTTGGATTGGTTGAACCGGGCGGCGATCGCTCTGGGCGCTGGCGGGGCCGATCAAGGCTGGTGAGCACAAGAAAAGCAGGAGAATCGCCTCCTGCAGCCTACCGCCGGACAGCTCGCCCGCTCGCCGCCATGCCATGTCGAACATGCATCCGTCTGATGGGCTTTTGCCCAGCCTTCCCCGCCGGAAACCGTAAATAGACATGGTTAATCGGGGCTTAATGCTTCCCTTTGTTTCAGAGCATTCCGCTAAGCCAGCGTTCAGAACTGCCTGTTAGAAGGCAGGCTAGCCGGCTTTGCACGACCTCCAGGACGGAGACTGCCACCCATGCTGCGAGCGACCCGCACCTTCTTTGCTGCGGGCCTTCTGGCCCTTTTGCAGGCGTTGAGCCCAATTCTCGCCTTTGCAGAGGATAATGTCTGGCAGGTCAGCAAGGTCTCGGGCGAAGCCTGGATCGCGGGTTCCGGCGTGCAGCAGGTCTCGCTCGGCCAGGCCACGACGCTCAAGCCCGGCGACACCATCCGCACCGGCCGCAATGGTCGCGTCCTCTTGGTGCGCGGAGCCGAGAGCATGCTGATCTCGGCGAACTCGCAGGTCGCCGTGCCGACGACGAGCGGCTCCGGGCGCTCGACGATCCTCCAGCAGGCCGGTTCCATCCTGCTCGACGTGGAGAAGAAGAACGTCCAGCACTTCGAGGTCGAAACCCCCTTCCTCGCCGCCGTGGTCAAGGGCACGCAGTTTCGTGTCACCGTGACCTCGGGCAGCGCCAAGGTCGACGTCCAGCGCGGTCAGGTTCAGGTCTCGGATTTCCGCTCGGGCCAGTTCGTGCTGGTGCAGCCTGGCCAGGCCGCCAGCGTCGCCGGAACCGGCGTGGCCGGCCTCAAGCTCTCGGGCAGTGGGCAGTTCAATCCGACCCAGCAGGGAGCGCCACGCACTCCCTCGATCCGGCCGATCTCGATCCCGCGCGACGGCTTGTCGCGGCCGGCCGCAGCGGGCAGGGAGGAGCGCCGGGCCAGCACTGGCGAGCCTTCGAGCCGCGCTGTTTCCAGCAGCGGCGGGGCCGTGCGCATCGGCACGGCCTTGGGCGAGGTCAATGTCAACGTTCAGGCGGTGACCAAGGGCCTGGCGCGCAACGCCAATGCGTCAGCTAATGCCTCTGGGCGCGGGCAGGGTACGACGTGGTCGGCCGGGGAACTGTCGCCAGCCGGCATCGCCTCGAACAATGGTCCGCGCATCGGCAGTTCGGAGTCGGGCAATTCCGAGGGAGCGACCACGCTCGCCAACGCCAACGGCCAGGCGAACGCCAAGTCCAGTGGGCTGGGTGGCGTCGGCAATGGTGGCAGCACCAACGGCAACGGCAATGCCGGCGGGAACGGTCGCGGCAACAGCGGCGATGGCAATGCCGCGGGTAACGCTGGCAATGGCAATGCCTGGGGGAACGCTGGCGGCAATAGCGGGAACGGCAATGCCGGCGGCAATAATGGGAATGGCAACGCCTGGGGCAACAGCGGTGGCAAGCTCGGCAATGCCGGAAACAATGGTAACGGCAATGGTAATGGCAATGCCGGCGGCAACAACGGCAATGGCAACAGCAATGCCGGTGGGAATGGCAACGGCAATTCCGGCAGCAATGCCGGTGGCAACGGTAACGGGAACGGCAATGCCGGCGGCAACGGCAATGGAAATGGTTCCGGCGGCGTGAGCGTCGGCCTGAACCTTGGTGGCTTGAACGTCAGAGTGAACCTTGGGCGCTGATCGTCTTGACGGAATCGTCAGCTTTTCCGCGCTAGCGTCGAGATGATTGACCTCGATACCCGGCAGGGTGCGGACGGACGTGACGCTGTATCGGCCACATCTCATAGCCGTCGGACTGCTCGCGTTGGCCTGGCTGATCGGCCTGCCCGCCGCGTTCGGTGACCTCATCGGCGACAAGCGCTTCCTCTGGCAGAAGCGCCCCGCCAGCGAAACCATCGCGCTGGTCGAGATCGATGCGCCTTCGCTCGCGCGGGTCGGTGTCTGGCCATGGCCGCGCCGCCACCATGCCAGGCTGATCGCGCAGCTCGAAGCGGCCGGCGTCGGCGACATCCTCTTCGACGTCGACTTCAGCGCCCGCTCCAATCCGGTCGATGATGCGGCCTTTGCCGAGGCGCTGACGAAAGCCGGTGGCTCCGTCGTGCTGGCGAGCTTCCAGCAGCGAGCCGGCGACCATAATCGCGGGCTGACGCTGCATGTGAACCGACCCTTGCCGGAGTTCGCGGCGCAGAGCTGGCCGGGCGTGGTCAATGTCCGCCCGGAGGCTGACGGGCTTGTCCGGCGTTATAGCCTCGGCGAGCGGATCGACGGTGAATTCGTACCCTCGCTCGGCGCCTTGCTGGTCGGCCGCCATGACGACAAGGCCCCGTCCTTCCGCATCGACTACAGCATCGACAGCGCGAGTGTGCCGACCGTGTCCTATGCCGCGGTGCTCGATGGCGAACCGCAGACGCTGGCTCGGCTCAAGGGCCGCAAGGTCATCGTCGCCGGAACCGCCGTCGAGCTGGGCGACCGCTTCAACGTTCCCAATGGTCGCGTCATTCCAGGCTCGATGCTGCAGCTGCTGGCGGCTGAATCGCTGCTGCAGGGCCGCGATCTGCAGAGCACCGGCCTGCCGCTCTCGCTCGCCGGGGCACTCGTCATCCTTGTCGGGATGCTTCTGCTCTGGCGGCGAACCAGCGCAAGGGCGCGTCTTGTCGCGGTACTGGCGACGGGCGCCGCGCTGGAAATCGGTGCGCTCCTCATCCAGATGACATGGCCGTTCATCGTCGACACCAGCCTCTGGCACCTCCTGCTCGGCGCCTATCTGGTCGCGATCGCCATCGACGAGATCGACCTGCGCGGGTTGCTGCGCGGCATCGCCGAGCGGCGCTTCCAGCGGATCGCCCTGTCGCTCGGCGACGGGCTCGTCTGTCTCGATGATCGCGGCCTCATTGTCTTCTGGAATCCTGGCGCCACCCGGATCTTCGGCTATTCGCAAGAGGAGATGCTCGGCAGATCCTTCACCGGCTGCCTGGCCGACCCCGGCGATCTCGACCGGGCGCAGCTCGCCCGCCTGCGTGAGGCCGCTGCATCGGAATCGGCAAGCGACCATGTCCTCGACCTCGTCGGCCTCAGGCGCGGCGGCGAGCGCTTTGCCCTGGAAGCCAGCGTCTCTGGCTGGCAGGGCACTGACGGGCTGCAATTCGGCATCGTCCTGCGCGACATTACGGTCAAGCAGCGCGAACGCGAGCGAATCCGTTACCTGGCCGAGCATGACGATCTGACCGGGTTGCTCAACCGGCATGCGCTTGGCGAGCGCCTTTCGGCGAAGCTTCGGGACGTTGACGGCGCGGCATCCGCGCTGGTGCTCGTCGAGATCGACCGATTCCACCAGTTCAGCGACATTCACGGCCGCGAGTTCGGCGACCGGATGCTCGTCGCCTTCGCCGAGCGGCTGCGCGTGCTGCTGCCTGCCGATGCCGAAGCGGCTCGCCTGGCCGATGACGAGTTCGCCGCGATCGTACCGGAGCAGCTCGCCGCGGCGGTGGCGGCTGAGATCGCGCGCGATTTCGGATCCACCGCGCTCGCCTTCGGCGAATGGCGCCAGCGGGTGACGGTGCGCATCGGTCATGCCGCGGCCGAACCGGGCTGGAGCGCCGATCACCTGATCGGCAACGCCCATCTCGCGCTCGAAGCCGCCATGGCCGCCCGCGAGGAGCGCCCGGTCGGCTTTGCAGCCGTCATGCGCGACGGGATCGCCTCGCGGCTGGCGCTCGAAGCCGAGCTTCGCCTGGCACTCGAACGCCAGGAATTCGAGCTGTTCTATCAGCCGCAAGTCAGCCTTTCCGACCAGGCCGTGATCGGAGCGGAGGCCCTGATCCGCTGGCGTCATCCGGTGCGGGGCCTGGTGCCGCCCGGGCAATTCATCCCGGTCCTCAACAACTCTCCCTTGTCCGACGCCGTCGCATATTGGGTCCTGGCTACGGGCTGTCGGCAGTCACGGCAATGGCAGAAGGCTGGCACGCCGATCCGGGTCGGCGTCAACCTCTCGCCCTCGCAACTGCAAGGCAGCGACCTGCAGGACACGATCGCCACGCTGCTCGACGAAACCGGCCTTGCTCCGGAGCTGCTCGAACTGGAGGTCACCGAAGACATCCTGATCGAGGATGCCGAAAAGGCGCGAAGAACGTTCCGGGAGATCCGTGCGCGTGGCGTCAAGATCGCCTTCGACGATTTCGGCACCGGCTATGGCAGCCTGAGCTACCTCAAGGCGTTCCCGCTCGACACGCTGAAGATCGACCAGTCCTTCGTGCGCCAGCTGCTGACTGACGGCGGCGATGCCGCGATCGTCCGGGCTACGATCGATCTCGGCCGTTCCCTCGGGCTGTCGATCATCGCCGAAGGCATCGAGGATGCCGAAACCGCCGATTGTCTCACCGGGATGGGATGCGACGAAGGGCAGGGGTACCATTTCGGCCGGCCGATGCCGGCAGCGGAGTTCGAGGCTCTCTTCCTGGCACGCCGCCGCGTCGCATAATTCGGGCCGCTACGCTGTCCGGATTGTTCCGTCGTCATGCGAGCATTCGTCACTGCACGCGCCGGCGATATTCTCCCGGGGTGACACCGAGGCATTGGCGGAAGACGGTCGTCAGGTGCGACTGGCTTGAAAAGCCGCAGGCCAGCGCAATGTCGACAAGTCGCTGGTCATTCCGGCGCAGCAGTGCGCGAGCGCGCTCGATGCGCCGCACCAGCACATAGGAATACGGCGATATGCCGACCGTTTCCTGGAAGCGGCGGGCAAAATGATAGACGCTCATTCCGGCGACGGCGGCGAGCGACGGCAGCCTCAGGTCCTGGTCGATGCCATTCTCGATATAGTCGACGACGCGTGCGATGCCCCGGGCGGGGAGCTTGCCGAACGGCCCGTGCGCGTTTCGCTCGCCGTGGCTCGACAGCCGCCGCAAGAACGTTTCGGCGAGGATCAGCGCCCAGCTGTCGAGAAGGAGGTTCGTCGGCTCGATCAGGGAGGCCCTATGCCGAAGACGGTCCAGCCGACGGCCTAGTTGGGCGTCCTGCACATCGGCGGGCATCCGCAGATGATCATGGGTGAGTTCCCTGTCGAACAGCGAAGCGCAAACCATGCCCATCAGATCGAAAGGAAGATGGAACTGCACGAAGCTTACCGGCTGTTCGAAGCGCCATTGCGCGCCTTCGAACGGCAACATCGACACCAGGCCCGAGGGCGAGGCGTCGCGCCAGGCCGTTGCAGGGCTCGTTCGCAATGAAGCGCTGACGAATGTCGGGTCGCCCTCCTGCGGCGAATCCTCGATCGTCGAGAACCAGTAGCTCATCTTGAGCGATGTCGCCGTTGCCGCACCGATCGTGCGGACCGGCGCGATCAGATGATCGCTCCAGTAACGCGGCACGTGCCGGGAATAGCTTGCCCGATAGGACCGCAGGCCGGTACCCGCGCCATCACCGGGCCGGCTGTTCTCGATCCCCTTCCAGGCGTCTTCGAATCTCAACGCCCGTGCTCCAGGCTGCTGTGACGCATTATGGCGGCTCGAAACAACATCGTCGGCGGCATGCCAGGAAAACCGAGCCAGGGCGGGCCCAGCCACGCTACCGGCCGCCGATACGTCGTCCGGAAGAGCCGGCAGACCTGAGATCGGATCGCCATCGAAGCGCTCGGCGCGGCAAAAAGCAAGATTCTGTAATACGCGCCAGCCGCGGTGCCGTATGCGTCCGAGGTCGAGGTTTTGCACCGTTCGGCGGGGCGGAGTTGCCGCGCGATGCAGCGGCGAGGGCGCCTGGCCGCTGTCCGGAAGGGCAACCGAGCACCCGGGGCAAGTTCAGGGAGAGGGATGATGGAAAATCATGGACAGATTCCAGCGGGGCTGGATCGCCGGGACGCGCTGAAAACCGCGGGGACGGTGCTGGCGGCATCGGTCACCGGGATGGCAGCGCCGGCCGCCGCGCAGGGGCAGCGTGCAGCATCGGTCAGGTCCGGCGAGCGATCGATCGGCCAGCGGCTGCAGGGTGTTCAACATTTCGGCCTCACGGTCCAAGACATGGAACGCGCCTTCACCTTCTATACGGAGGTGCTCGGTGGAACCGAGGTGATGCGCGATGGCGATTTCCAGGGCGAGCGGATCCACAATACGCTGCTGACAGGCCAGGAGATCGAAGCTCGCGCACGCGGCGTCAACCCACGCACGATGGGTATTCCCGACCTTCGCGGCGGCGCGCAGCGGCTCGACGTGCGCTTCATCCAGTTCGACAATGTCGTGATCGAGCTCCTGCAATACCGCGATGCCGACCAGCCGATGGGCGGGCCGCGGGCATTCGCCGAGCCGCTCGATCACATGAGCCCGGCATTTCCGCGGATGATGCATATCTGCTTCCACATCCGCGACGAAGTCGATTTCAACCAGTTCATCGCCGACCTCGAAGCGGAATCCGGCCGGCGCGGCATGACGAACGTCCGTGCGAACCGCATCGTGACCGTGGCGAACGAGGCCGAGCGTCGCGGAGCCCCGCAGGACGCCAATTCCAACGGGATCACCGAAGGCAAGTCGGACGGGTGGCGTCTGATCTATTGCACCGGCTCGGAAGGCGAGCAGCTCGAGTTCGTCCAGGCACTGGGGCCGGTCAAGCAGACCTTCGACAGCGCGCTCGAGGCGCGGCGCAAGCTGGTCTTGTCATCGCGCTGAACCAAGGAGATTGGCAATGCCCCGCAAATTCCCGTTCCGCGCCGTGCCGGCAGCGTTGGTAGCGGCCGCGCTCCCCGTCGGTGCGATGGCTCGAGAGGCTGACAGCGTGCGCTATTCCGACATTCCTGCCGACGCTTATGCCGTCGTGGCCCAGGTTCGCGCCAAGCCGGGGAAGGAAGATGCCCTGCGTGCGATCACGTTACCGCTCGTGGCGCAGGTACGCGCCGAGCCGAACAATCTGCTCTATTTTCTCCAGGAGAGCCGCGAGACCCCCGGGCATTTCATCTTCACCGAGATTTTCGCCAGTCAGGCCGATTTCGAGGCGCATAATCGAACCCCACACGTCCAGTCCTGGTTCGCTCGCCTCCCCGAACTCGCCGATGGCGGGGTCACCGTGATCCGCATGGGCATCCTGGGGAACGCCTCCTCCGGGCGCTGACGAAAAGTGGCTCGGGGGCTTGCCCAGGTCATTGCGCAAAGGACGTCGGCCCGGCAGGGGCTGGGTGGTCAGTCGAACTCCTTGCGGAATTTCTCGCTGACGGCCGTGGCCGAGCGGAAGCGCCCGATCGAGAACGGCTCCAGTGGCGTTGGCGTCGCCCCGTCCACAATCATCTCGCTGAGGCATAAGCCCACGCCAGGGCCGATCTGGAAACCGTGCCCGCAGAAGCCGAAGGCATGGAACAGTCTCGGCGTCGTCTCGCTCGGGCCGATCACCGGGATCATGTCGGGCAGATAGGCCTCGATGCCGGACCAGACACGGATGACATGGCACTGCGCCAGCATCGGCGCGACGCGCGCCAGCGCCCGCATCGCCGCGAGCGTCTTGGCTGGAGGCACCGGTGCCCGGTTGGTCACCGGATCAGCCGCGGTGCGCGGATAGCCGGCCAGGATGATGTTGCCGCGCGGGATCTGCCGGAAGATCACCGAACCGTCGATCGCCTGCACCGACGGGCCGATCAGGTAGGGGAACGGCTCCGTCACGAACTGGGGCGGTCCGGCGGGGAAGACTGGCGCGGTCTCGCCGAACCTCTCCGCGATCTCGCGCGCCCAGGCGCCGGCGCTGTTGACGAGCGCGCCGCAGCTCAAGCTTCCACCATCGGCGAGCGTCAACGTGAAGCCGTCGCCTGAACGATCGACGGCGCTGACATGCGTGTTCTCGCGGATGACAGCCCCGTGCCGCGCGGCGGCGCGTGCAATGGCCGGTGTGGCGAGGCGTGGATTGGCGGTGGCGTCGCGGGCGGAGAAAGTCGCCGCGACTGCGCGCTCGCCGAGCCAGGGCCAGCGTCGTTTCAGATCGGCGGGGCCGATGCGCTCGATGGCGAGCCCGTAGGATTCCGAGACTTCGGCATAGCCTTCGAGCTTGGCCTGCTCGTCCGCGTCATAGGCGAGATAGAGATGGCCTGTCTGCTCGAACTCGCAATCCTCGCCGATCAGCCCGGCGAAATCCTCCCAGAGCGCCTGAGAGCGCAGGGAGAGCGGGTACTGGCCGGGAAAGCGGCCCTGCAGGCGCAGATTCCCGAAATTGACGCCGCTCGATTGGGCGCCGACGACGCCCTTCTCGATCAAGGTGACACGCTGTCCGCGGCGCGCGAGGAAGAAGGCGGTCCAGGCGCCGATCAGCCCGCCGCCGATGATGGCGACATCCGTCGTGCGCTCGCTCATGCCGCGGTCCCGGCCGCCGCGAGCGCGATCGGCTTGACCGGTGCCTGGCCGCGCAGCCGCCCGGCTGCGGCACCATCGCATCCGGCGGTTGCCGCGACGATTTCCTGCAAGGCGGGACCGCAGACACGGCCCTGGCAGCGGCCCATCCCGCAGCGCGTCATCGCCTTGACGCGATTGACCTCGATCGGGCCGAACTCCCGGCTCATCACGGCTCGCACCTCGCCGGCCGTCACATTCTCGCAGCGGCACAGCGTCACGGAATCGGGGAGGGCGGCGATCTGCGCTTTCGGCCAGGCGAAAGCGCGTGCCAGCCCGCGCTGGAAGGCCCGGAGGCGCTCGATCCGTCGTGCCAGCTGCCGTATCGCCGCGATATCCTGCGGCCGCCCGAGATCGCCGAGGATCGCATGGGCGGCGAGCGCACCACTTGCCTCGGCGGCATCGGCCCCACCGATCCGCACCCCGTCGCCTGCGAGATAGAGAGCGGGTCCCGCACGGCCGAGACCATCGATCTTCGGCAGGAACAGCCTGAAATCCGGGTCATGAACGAACTGCGCACCGGCGAGATCGGCGAGCTGCGTCTCCGGCTTCAGGCCGTAACCGAGTGCGACCGCATCGCAGGCGAAGCGCCGCTCGCGCCCCCGCTGATCACGCAGCAGCAGGGCTTCGACACGGCTCTGACCTTCTACCGCAACGGGAGTGACGCCATGCAGCATCTGCGTCCCGGCACGCAGCGACGCGGCCATGTACACGAGACCGCGTGCCAAGGTACGCGGCGCGCGCAGCAGCTCCGGCAAGGCAGAGAGCTTGGCCGAGAGCGGCGTCGTATCGGCGATCACCGCGATCTCCGCGCCCATCTCACGATATTGCTTGGCGGCCAGCGCCAGCAGCGGCGAGGAGCCCAGGAAGGCGACACGGCTGCCGATCAGGCAGCCCTGATCCTTCAGCGCCAGCTGTGCCCCGCCGAGCGTGAAGACGCCGGGCAAGGTCCAGCCGGGCAGGGGCGCTATCCGGTCCATCGCGCCGCTGGCGATCAGCAATTTGCCGAAAGCGAGCGTCTCGGTCCGTCCATCCCGGAGCAGATGCAGAGTGCTGCCGTCGACGGCCCAGACCAGCGTCCGCGGGCGATAATCGATCCTCGGCAGCAAGGCTTCGAACCTGCGGTGCAGCGCGGCGTACTTCCCTGCCTCCGAACCCATCAGCCTGTTCATATCGAGGGCGAGGCCGTCGGCCGGGCGGCGATAGCCTTGCCCGCCGGCTCGCGCGCCCTCGTCGATCAGGACCGGTCTCAGCCCATTCGCACACAGGGTTTCGGCCGCGCTGATCCCGGCCGGGCCGGCTCCGACGATGACGATGTCAGCCATGAAGCCGCGCCGTCGGCTTCGGCTCGGCGAACAGGACCATTCCGTCGACGACCTCTGTGGTGCAGGCCCTGATCCGGCCGCCTTCGGCACTCCAGACCCAGCAATCCTGGCAGGCGCCCATCAGGCAGAAGCCGGCCCGCGGTTCGCCGCCGAATTCCAGCCGGCGGATCAGGGCGCCACTCTCCAGCAGCGCCGCAAGGACGCTGTCGCCGGTCGTCGCATGGAGGGACGTGCCCTCGAAGCTGAGCGTCACCTGGCGCCCCGTACGGGCCGCGACACGGCGGAACTGGGCCTTGGAAGCGTCCATCCCCGATCCAGGAGTTATCTCAATGCAATAATAGTTCTCGAATATTGATAAACGACTCGACTGCCTGTCAAGCGCTGAGTCCGCCGGGCTCAGACGCGGGAGATGGCGTGCGCGGTGGCGATGACGAGCGAGGAAAAGCGCGCGACGACCTCGGCATGGCTGAAGCGCGAGGTCGAGGTCGCGATGTTGACCGCTCCTTCGGGGCGGCCGTGATGATCGACGACGACCGCGGCGATCGAGGCATCGCCGAGATAGACCTCCTCGAAGGCGGTGGCATAGCCCTGCGCCGCGGACTGGCGCAGTTTCTCGCGCAGCGCATCGCGCCGCCAGGTCGTCGAGGGTGTGTGAGCCTTGAGGTCGGAGGCGTCGATGATCGCCATCGCTTCGTTTTCAGGCAGGCGCGAGAGCATGGCGATGCCGGGCGCGGTGCAATAGGCCGGCATCCGCGTGCCGATGATGACGTCGGTGTTCAGCACATGGCGGCTGAGGAAGCGTGAGACGAAGATGATCTCGGTGCCCTCGCGCACGGTGAGGTTGACCGTCTCCTCCGTCTCCTTGCTGAGGTGCATGAGATAGGGCATCGCCCGGTCGAGCAGGCGGCTGCTGCGGACGAAATGGTAGCCGAGATCGAGCGTCTTCGCGGTCAGCTCGAAGCGCTTGGTCTGCGCGTCCTTGTGCAGATAGCCGAGCTTGGTGAGCGTGTGGGTGAAGCGCTGCGCGGCGCTGACGTCCATCCCGGTCTCGGACGCGACCTGCGACAGGTTGAGCGTCTGATGCTGACGGCCGAAGGCGGACAGCACCCGGAACGCCTTCTCGACCGAATTGACCATCAGCGCGTCATCCTTGCGCACGGCCTCATCGCCTGCAGCGGCTGCTCGCTTGCGACCATTCTGTCTCGGTTCGGGCGTCGTCATCGGGGCCTGTTCTCCTGCCGCGATCAATGGCTGCGGCTGGCAGCCTTGACAAGCTGAGCCTTTCGCGCAGAATATTCAATAGAAGTTATCGTATTGTAATAAAAACTCATCGGAGGGCGGTATGAAGGACTCTGTTCTGGTCGAGGTGCGCGGCGCGATCGGCATCCTGACTCTCAACCGCCCGCAGATCCTCAATGCCTGGAACGCGCCGATGCGGGCCCGCCTCGTCGAGGGTCTGGAGGAGCTGGAAGCGAACGAAGCCGTGCGCGCCATCATCCTCACCGGGGCAGGGGATCGGGCGTTCGGAGCCGGCCAGGACCTCAACGAGACCAAGACCTTCGATCCCGACCGCGCCGAATTGTGGATGGGCGAATGGGAGCGGCTCTATGACCGCATCCGCTCGCTCTCGAAGCCGATCATCGCGGCCTTGAACGGTGTGGCGGCGGGCTCGGCCTTCCAGGTCGCGCTGCTCTGCGACCTGCGCATCGGCCATGACGGCGTCACCATGGGGCAGCCCGAGATCAATTCCGGCATCGCCTCGGTGACCGGCCCCTGGATCATGCGCGAGATGATCGGCATCGCCCGCACCATCGACCTGACCCTGACCGGGCGGATGATGGATGCCGACGAGTGCTTCCGCATCGGCCTGATCAACCGGATCGTCCCGAAGGACAAGGTGATGGAAGCGGCTCTCGCCCTGGCCGGGGAGCTGGCCGGAAAGCCGCCCGTCGCCATGCGCCTCAACAAGGCCCGCTTCCGGGAGGTGACCGAGGAAAGCTTCCGCGAGTGCCTCAAGGCCGGCATCCGCAACCAGCGCGAGGCTTACGGCACCGGCGAGCCGGCACGGATGATGGAGCAGTTCCTGGCCGTTCGCGCCGCACGCAAGAGTGCCTGACGATCTGATCACCCACGGGGAAACGCGGAAAACCGCTGGAAAAGGGGAGAAGACGATGACGACCGGAACGACGAAGCCGACACGACGCACTCTGCTGCAACTGGCGGGAGGCGCAGCCGCCGGCGCCCTTGCCGCACCCTATCTCGCTGGAACCGCACGCGCCGCGACGCAGATCACGGTCGCCGATCCGGGCGGCCCGTTCGGCCCGGCCTTCCGCAAGGCCTTCTACGATCCCTTCGAGAAGGCGACCGGCAACAAGGTCGTCAACGTCGCCCGCGAGGCCGAGCCGACCGCGCAGTTCAAGGCGATGGTCGAGACAAAGTCCTACACCTGGGACGTCTGCACGCTGACGCTGTCGGCCCGCGACATCCTGAAGGCGCAGGGCCTGCTCGACCCGATCGGCTTCGCGCATGCCGACGTGCCCAAGCTGATGCCGCAGGCGATCTCGCCGGAGTTCCTGGGCACGGACGTCTATTCGACGATCTTCGCCTACCGCACCGACCGGGTGAAGAACGCGCCGGCGAGCTGGGCCGACTTCTTCAATGTCGAGAAGTTCCCCGGCCGCCGCGCGCTGCGCAAGAACCCGATCGACACCATCGAGCAGGCGCTGCTCGCCGACGGCGTGCCGCTCGACAAGCTCTATCCGCTCGACATCGACCGCGCCTTCAAGGTGCTCGACAAGATCAAGCCGCATGTCGCGGTCTGGTGGACCGGCGGCGCCCAGTCGACCCAGCTGCTGCAGAGCGGCGAGGTCGACATGCTACCGGGCTGGAATGCGCGCCTGCAAGCGGCGATCGACGGCGGCACACCCGCCAAGATCGTCTGGAATCAGGGGCTCTATTCGATCGAGGGTTGGGGACTGCCGAAGGGCGGGCCGAAGGCCGACGTCGCCCGCCAGTTCATCCGCTTCTGCTCGGACCCGAAAGCTCAGGCTACCTTCACCGAAGCGCTCGCCTACGGCCCGACCAATCTCGACGCCTATCAGACGATTCCCGCCGAGCGGGCCAAGCTACTGCCGACCTCGCCGGAGAACCTGAAGCAGATGGCGATCGCCAACGAGGATTGGTGGAGCGCCAATCGCTCGAAGGTCACCGAGCGTTTCAACGCCTGGCTCCTGACCTGACGCCATGGCGACGAGCGCCGAGATGACCGCCGCACCGAAGACGGGCAAGCTCGTCATCGAGGGCCTGTGCAAGCGCTATGGCGCGACCACGGCCCTCGAGCCGAGTTCGCTCAGCGTCGCCGAGGGCGAGTTCCTGACCTTGCTGGGGCCGTCCGGCTCCGGCAAGACGACGCTGCTGCAGCTGATCTGCGGGCTGGTCGAGGCGAGCGAGGGGCGCGTCGTGATCGACGGGCGCGACCAGTCGAACACGCCGGTCCATCAGCGCGACATCGGCCTCGTCTTCCAGCATTACGCGCTGTTTCCGCATCTGACGGTAGCGGAGAACATCGCCTTTCCGCTCAAGATGCGCGGGCGCCCCACGGCGGAGATCGCAAAGCGCGTCGCGGCTACGCTGGAGATGGTCCATCTCGGCCATCTCTCGGCGCGCTTCCCGCGGGAATTGTCGGGCGGCCAGCAGCAGCGTGTCGCGCTGGCGCGCTGCTTCGTCTACCAGCCCTCGATCATCCTGATGGACGAGCCGCTCGGCGCCCTCGACAAGAAGCTGCGCGAGCACATGCAGATCGAGATCAAGCGCCTGCACCGCGAGAGCGGCGCAACCATCGTCTACGTCACGCATGACCAGGAGGAGGCGCTCGCCATGTCCGACCGCATCTGCCTGATGAACCATGCCAGGATCGAGCAGCTCGGCACGCCGCGCGAGATCTACGAGCGGCCGCGCACCGCCTTCGCCGCCGATTTCATCGGCATCTCCAACATCTTCCGCGGCCGCTGGGACGGCAATGGCGCGATCGACACGGCGCATGGGCGCTTCGCCCTGCCGAGCGGCGCGCGCTGCCAGAGCCAGGACGCCGCCCTCGTCATTCGTCCGGAGAACCTGCATCTCGGCGTTCGGGACGGCAACGCCGTGAACGGGCGTGTCTGCGAGGTCGTCTATGCCGGCTCCGAGACGCGTGTCATCGCTGCGCTCGAGGACGGCAGCCAGCTGGTGCTGAGGCTGGGGCCGGACGATGCCGTGCCCGCGATCGACGAGGCCATCGTCGCCGGCTGGTCGCGCGACAAGGCGGTCGTGGTCGCATGAGCGCGGTGCCTCTCAGCGGCGCCCCGGCGCGCTCGGCCAGGCTGCGTTTCGGCGCACTCTGGCTGGCGGTGCCCGGCCTGCTCTTCCTGGCGGTGTTCTTCCTCTACCCGGTGGCGCAGCTCCTCGGCCTGAGCCTCGTCGATCCCGAGAGCAAGGCGCTTTCGAACGGCGCGTACGAGCGCATCGCCGCGACTGATGTCTATCTGCGCGTGCTCGGCATCACCTTCCGCATCGCCGGCTGGACGGCGGTCTGGTCGCTGCTGATCGGCTATCCGCTCGCCTACTGGCTGGCGCGCCTGCCCGACATGTTCCGCGGGCGCATGCTGCTCTTCGTCATGGTGCCGTTCTGGACGAGCTATCTCGTCAAGACCTTCGCCTGGATGATCGTGCTCGGCCGCAGCGGCATCATCAACTCGCTGGCGACCGGCTCCGGCATCGTCGACCAGCCGCTGCCGCTGCTGCACAACGAGTTCGGCGTCATGGTCGGCATGGTGCATGCCATGGTTCCGCTCGCGGTCATGACCATGCTGCCGGTGATGACCGGCATCGACCGTCGCCTCGTCCAGGCGGCTCAGACGCTCGGCGCCGCGCCGGCGCGCGCCTTCTGGCTGGTCTATTTCAAGCTCTCGCTGCCGGGCGTGGCGGCCGCCGGCCTGCTCGTCTTCATCTCCTCGCTCGGCTTCTTCATCGTGCCGGCCTTCCTCGGCGGTCGCCAGCAGACCATGCTTGCGCAGCTCATCATCACGCAGGTGCAGGAGCTGCTGAACTGGTCCTTCGCCGGTGCCCTGTCGGCGCTGATGCTCACTGCCGCGCTCGTCTCCTGCGTGATCTATGACAGGCTCTTCGGCCTCTCGACCATCGCCGGCGGCTCCGCACAGGTCGGTACCGGGCGCATCCGCGACCTCGGGCTGGCGATCCTCGGCGTCGTCGCTGCCGCGGCGGCGAGGCTTGGCGCGCTCACCCAGGGACTGCTCGGCAAGCGCTTCTGCGCGCTGCTGCTGCCGGCCTTCTGCTGGTTGGTCATCGCCTTCCTGGTGCTGCCGACGCTGCTCGTCATCCCGCTCGCCTTTACCTCCTCGCAATTCCTGGAGTTTCCACCGCCGGGCTATGGGCTGGGCTGGTTCCAGACCTATTTCAGCTCGCCGCTCTGGATCCAGGCGACGATCCGGTCCTTCGCGGTCGCTTTCATCACGGCAATCGCCGCGACCGCGATCGGTGGCTTTACTGCGCTGGCGCTGGCCAACAGCCGTACGCGCTGGGCCGGACTGATCTTCGCCTTCTTCCTCGCGCCGATGATCGTGCCGCGCATCGTCATCGCCGTCGGCCTGTTCTATCTCTTCGCGCGGATGGGCCTGATCGCGACCGATCTCGGCCTCGTCATCGGCCACACCGTGCTCGCGATCCCGTTCACGCTGGTGACCATCGCCGCCGTCCTGAAGACCTATGACCAGCGCCTCGACCAGGCTGCGGCGACGCTCGGCGCCAACCGGCTGCGGACGCTGACCGGCGTCACCATCCCGTTGGTCAAGGGCGGCCTCGTCGCCGCCTTCCTCTTCGCCTTCATCACCTCCTTCGACGAGCTGACCATCGCGATCTTCGTCTCGGGCGGCATCAAGACCACGCTGCCGAAGCAGATGTGGGACGACATGATCCTGCAGCTCAATCCGACGCTCGCTGCGGTCTCCGTCGTCGTCTTCGTCGTGGTGACGGCGATGCTGCTCATCGCGGAACGCTTCCGCTCTTCCTCCTGACCGACCAGCGACAATGACGATCCCTGATGACGACGGCTTCGTGAGCCTTCTGACAGCCCGCGCCGCGGCGGAGCCGGAGCGCGTCTATGCACGCTTCTGCGGCGAGCCTCTGACCTATGCCGAGCTCGATCGGCGCTCAGCCGCCTTCGCCGCCTATCTCAGAACACGCGGCATCGTCGCCGGTGACCGCGTCGCCGTGATGATGCGCAATTCGATCGCGACGATCGCTGTGGTGTTCGGCCTCGCGCGCGCCGGCGTCGCCTGGGTGCCGGTCAATGCCCAGCAGCGCGGCGAGGGGCTGCGCTATCTGCTGACGCATTCGCAGCCACGGCTCGTCGTCGCCGATGCCGAGCTCGCCCTCCAGATCAGCGAGGCGATGGGCTCGGAGCCGGAACTGCCGCTGCTATTGCATGCGCCGGGCGGCGAGCTCGACGCCGTTCTGGCCCGCAGCGAGCGCTTCGACGAGACGGCGCCGGCTGCCGATGCCGTCTTCGCCATCATGTATACCTCCGGCACCACCGGGCGGCCGAAGGGCGTCATCGTCTCGCACCGTATGCTCCGGCTCGCGGCCGAGAGCGTGGCGCGGCTGTCCGATGCGCGGCCGCGCGACGTCTTCTTCGTCTGGGAACCGCTCTACCACATCGGCGGCGCGCAGTTGCTGCCGTTACCGATGATCAGCGGCATCACCCTCGCCATGGTCGAGCGCTTCAGCGCCAGCCGCTTCTGGCATCAGGTCAGGGAGGAGGGGGCGACCCATATCCATTATCTCGGCGGCATCCTGCAGATCCTGCTGAAGCAGCCGCCATCGCCACGCGATCGCGAGCACGGCGTGCGCATCGCCTGGGGCGGCGGCTGTCCGCCCGACATCTGGCCGCAGTTCCGCGACCGCTTCGGCATCGACATTCGCGAATGCTACGGCATGACGGAGGCCTCCAGCCTCACGACCTGCAATGTCACCGGGGTGCTCGGCTCCGTTGGCCGGCCGCTGCCCTGGTTCACGGTGAAGCTGCTCGACGGTGAGGGGCGGCCGGTCGCCGCTGGCGAGCGCGGCGAGATCGTGATCGAGACCAGCATCCGGGGCGCGATCTTCCCCGGTTATCTCGACAATCCCGAGGCGACCGCGAAGGCCCTGCGTGAGGACGGCTTCCACACCGGCGATCTCGGCTCATTCGATGCCGACGGCAATCTCTACTTCCATGGGCGCATGACCGACAGCGTGCGCTGCCGCGGTGAGAACGTCTCGGCCTGGGAGGTCGAGCATGTCGCGGCCGAGCACGAGGCTGTTGAGGATTGCGCGATGATCGGCGTCACGGCGGATGTCGGCGAGCAGGACATCAAGCTCTTCGTCAAGCCGCGCGGCGGCGCCAGCATCGATCCGCAGGCCCTATCAGGCTGGCTTGGCCAGCGCCTGGCGCCCTATCAGAACCCGCGCTACATCGCTGTCGTCGACGAGTTCGAGCGCACGGCGAGCCAGCGCATCATGAAGCACAAGCTCTCGGCCCGGCTCGACGATTGCTGGGACCGGGCCGCCATCGCGACGAGGCTCTGACATGGCCGGCTGCGACATCCTGATCTCGGGCACCGGCGGCTTTGCCGCGCGCATCGCCTTCGACATCGCCGCGACGGCCGAGGACCCCGTCGAAGTCGTCATCGCCGGACGCAATCGCGAGTGCTTGAACTGGCTGCGGACGGCAGCGAACGCCCGTGCGGCGCTGTTCGGCAGGAAGGCGCGCTTCAGGACGCATGCCATCGATCTCCTCCAGCCTGACGCCTCCGACGCGCTGCTCGCCGCGACCGATCCGCAGATCGTCGTGCAGGTGGCCTCGATCCAGACCTCGCAGATGATCGCCCAGAGCGGCAATGCCTGGACGCGGCTCGTGGCCGAGGGCGGCCTCAGCGCCACCGCGGTCTTCCAGGCGCTGATCAGCTCGCGCGTCGCGGCCGCGATCACCCGCAGCGGCAAGCCGGTGACGCTGGTCAATTGCAGCTTTCCCGATGTCGTCAACGGCATCATCACGGCGCTCGGCCATGACGTCGCCAGCGGCATGGGCAATGTCGCGATCCTCTCCAATGTCTTCGCCGGTTCCGCCGCCACGCCGCCGGGAGCCGAGGTCAAGGTCCTCGCGCATTACCAGAACCTCGCCGCCTGGCGCCGCCGACCGGAAGAGCGGGGCGGGCAGGCACCGCGGGTCTGGCTGGACGGCGCGGAGGTCGAGGATGTCTATGGCCATTTCGCCGATATCCAGCTCACCCCCGAACCGGTCATCGAGATATCGGGCGCGAGCGGCGTTCCCATGTTGCTCGCCATGGCGGCGGGGCGATCATGGCGGGGGCATGTACCCGGCCCGAACGGCCTGCCCGGTGGCTATCCGGTCAGGCTGGCCGGACGAGCGCTCGAGCTCGAACTCCCCATCGGACTATCGCAGGCCGATGCGATCGCCTGGAATGCCGCCTTCGAGGAGCGGAACGGCTTGGTCGTCTCGCCCGGTGGCTGGATCAGCTTTACCGGGATCCTGGGCGCACAGTTCGGCGAGCATGTTCCCGGCCTCCGCAAGGGATTTGCGGTCGGGGAACTGGAAGCGGTCTGCGACGAGCTGCTGCAGCTTCGCGTCGCGCTGATGGGCAAGGCCTAGGCAAAACCTCGCGGCCACCGCCATTCGCGCAGCTTGAGTATTGAGCCTGCTTCAAGGGGGCGGCCGGCTGCTTGACAGAATTGCTCGGCCGCGCCAGCATTCTTACATAAAGTAATAATCAAGGGAGTGGCGACGGTGAGGGGGCCGAGAAGTCGGCGTGAGACGCGCTCTGCGATTCTGCGCTATCTCTGGTGTTCGGGTGGTTCGTTTCGCCCGGAATTGGCCGATAATGTCGACCTGACCGACGCCAGTATCTCGCGCATCATCACCGAGTTGAAGTCCGAAGGGCTCATCAGCGAGGCCAAGCGCACTGCGCCATATCAAGGTGGTCCGAGCTCATTTGTTACATTGAGCAAGGATGGCCATGTCGGCGCGGTCGAGTTCTCCAGCGGCAGGGTCCATATCGGCGTCGGCTCGCTCAGCGGTGAGATCCGCTTTTCGGAATGGCTGGAGCTCCCGGACGGTGCCGGTCCGGAAACCGTGAGATCGACCTATCGCCGCGCCTTGCACCAGCTCGCCAACTATCTGCAGCGGGCGGGACTGCAGCTCTGTCAGATCGCGGTTTCGATCCCGGGTTATCACGAGGATCTGCCAGTCAACCCCATCATCGCGCTCGATCCGGGCGCGATCCTGGCCGATATCCAGGCCGCGCTGCCCGGTATCGCTCTCCTTGCCGCCAATTCGATCGTGACACGTGCCGTCGCCCACCGTCTGAAGCTCGGTGTCACCCTTGCCGGCGGCCCCTATCTCTACATCTTCGTCGGTCACGGCGTGGCTGCTGCCCTGGTCGACGATTTTGCCGCGAGCGGCGACGTGGCGCCCTGCGAGATCGGTCACATGGTGCTCGACCCGCGGGGGCCACGTTGCCGCTGCGGCCATTCCGGTTGCCTCGAGGCCTATGTCTCGACCGCAGCCGTCGCGCCGGTCATCGGCATCGGCGAGCAGGATTTATTGGCGATGGGTGAATGGCGGGGAGGCCGGCTCAAGCTCCCGGCGCGTGCCCGCGGCGACCTCTCTGCCCGATTGACGCGGTTGGGACTCGCCATCGGCAATACGCTCAACCTGACGCCGGTCAGGCGCGTGGTGGTCGCCGGCTGGCCGGCCGAGCTCGGCGATCAGGCCCATGCCGCCATTCGGGGCGGGATCGATGCCAGCCTGTTCGGCGGGGCCTCGGCAGTGGACCTCCGTTTCTCGAATGCGGAACTGGGGCGGGAGCCGGCCGCGGGCCTGGCGCTCGCCACCCATGCCTATCTGCAGCGCGGTGCGATGCGAACGGAAGAAACGGCCACCGGCATCGCCATACACAATCAGGCCGAACGATAAGGGGAGGGATCCATGGGTCTGAAAACTTTGGCGGCGGCGCTGCTCGGCACCGCCATGCTCGTCGTCGCGGGGCCGGCCTCGGCCGAGAGCGTGCTCAAGGTCAAGCCGTCCGGCGACGTCAAGGTGCTGGATCCGATACTCGGTTCGGATTCGATGGCCCGCAATTTCGGCTACATGATCTACGACACGCTGTTCGCGGTCGACGACAAGTTGGCGATCCGGCCGCAGATGGTCGAGACATGGGAAACCTCCGCCGACGGCAAGGTCTGGACCTTCGTGCTGCGCGCCAGTCTCGCCTTCAGCGACGGCCAGCCCGTGACGGCGGAGGACGTGATCGCCTCGCTGAAGCGCTGGAGCGTCAACGACAGCATGGGCCAGCAGCTCAACCAGCGCGGCGCCACCTGGCAGGCCGTCGATGCGAGAACCGTCCGCCTGACGCTGACCTCGCCCTGGGGCATGGTGCTCGATGCGCTCGGCAAGCCTGGCGCGCCCGTGCCGTTCATCATGCCGGCCCGTATCGCCTCGGCAACCCCGCCCAACCAGGCCGTCACGGACCACACCGGCTCCGGCCCGTTCGTCTTCAAGAAGGACGAGTGGATGGCGGGCGCCCGGCTGGTGTTCACCAGGAACGCTGCCTACGTCCCGCGCGCTGAACCACCCGCTGGTTTCTCTGGCGGCAAGGTGGTCAAGGTCGACCGCATCGAGTGGCAGATCATTCCGGACCAGCAGACGGCGATCAACGCACTGCTCAAGGGCGAGATCGATATCAGCGAGGAGCTTTCCGGCGACCTCATTCCGCTCGCGCGGAAGTCGAAGGACATCGTGCTCGCGCGGCAGGACGAAATCGGCGTGGCGCAGCAGATCCGGATCAACTCCGCCCAGCCGCCGTTCGACAATCCGAAGCTGCGGCAGGCCCTGCTCCTAGCCGTCGATGGCGCGGAATTTCTCGCTGCAGTGATCGATGATCCGAGCCTCGGCAAACCGTGCCGATCGTTCTATGTCTGCTCGTCGCCATATTTCACCGAGGCCGGTTTCCCCAAGCTCGACCTCGCCAGGGCGAAAGCCCTCGTCAGGGAGGCCGGCTATGACGGAACGCCGGTCGTGCTGCTGGACGCGACGGAGAACAGCAACATCCATGCTTTCACGACCGTCGCCGACGAATTGCTGAAGAGCATCGGCTTCAAAACCGATGTGCAGGCCATGGACTGGGCGACGGTCGTCTCCCGTCGGGCCAGCAAGGAGCCGGTCGGCAAGGGCGGCTGGTCGATCTTCATCTCGGGGCCGGGCGGCCTCGACATGATGGAACCCGTCAGCCATCTCGGCCTGCGTTCGAACTGCGAGAAGGCCTGGTTCGGCTGGCCTTGCGATGCCGAGATCGAAAAGATGCGGGCGGCCTTCTCCGACCTCTCCGGGGAGGAGCAGCGCAAGGCGCTGGCCGAGAAGCTCCAGGCGCGCGCCGCGGAGACGGTCCCCTATGTACCGATCGGCGTGCAGTACCAGATCCGCGCTCACCGGGCGAACCTGATCGGCCTGCTCACCCCGCCGGCGCCGGTCTATTGGAACGTCGCCCGCAAGTAAGCACGCAAGGATTTGGCTTCCCCCGGGCTCTGACCTCGGCCCCGCGATCGCGCATGGCGATCACGGGAGCTCCGGCTGGGGCCCGCTACCGCTGAGCCGGCACCAAGACCTCGTCCGATGCCATTTGATCCGTCTAAGAATACGAATCCCGAGGAGCGGGTCATCATCGACACGCCTTTCGGGCGGCTGCGCGGCATCCGCTCGGGTGAGATCCTGTGCTTCAAGGGCATTCCCTACGCGGCCGCGCCGCTCGGCGTGCTGCGGTTCCGGCCGCCGCAACCGCCCGGTCCATGGACCGGGACGCGCGACGCGCTGGCCTTCGCGCCCGTCGCGCCGCAACCGGCCGATCCCGGCTTCTACCCCGGCGATCCGGACGCAATGCCGCCGGTGCCGACGAGCGAGGACTGCCTCTACCTCAACGTCTGGTCACCGGTCGGGGCCGGACCGCATCCAGTGCTGGTTTGGCTGCACGGCGGCGGCCAGGTCGTCGGCGGCACGAGCCGGCCCGTCTATGACGGCGCCGCCTTCGCCCGCGCCGGCATCACCTGCGTCACGATCGGCCATCGGCTCGGCCTGCTAGGCTTCCTCGAAGGGGGGTACATCTTCGGCGAGAAGTTCCGTGGCAGCGGCAACAATGCCCTGCGCGATATCGTGGCGGCGCTTGGCTGGATCAGGCTGGCCATTGCCGTCTTCGGCGGCGATCCGGGCCGGGTCACGGTCGGAGGTGAATCGGCCGGGGCCAAGAACGTCGCCGCACTCCTGGCCGCCCCGTCTGCCGCGGGCCTGTTCCATGCTGCGTTCTCGAGTTCCGGTGGCGGCGACACGATCCATGGGCTCGACGCGGCGGACGCGGTTGCCGGGCGGGCGCTCGCGGGCACCGATGCACGACATCTCCTGGCGATGCCAACCGCCGACCTCATCGCCCTGCAGAACCGCTTGAGCGCGGGGGAGGCGCGGCGGCAGCCGTTCCGCGCCGTGTTGGACGGAGCCTTCCTGCCGCCGACGCCGCAGCGGCTGGTGCCTCGCCAGGCGGTGCCGCTCCTGATCGGAACCGCACGCGACGAGGCCGCAGCCTTCTCGCACTGGCCGTGGCCCGGGCGCAGGGACGTAACGGAAGCCTGGGATGGGCGGCTGCTGACGCATCTGGCTCCGGAGGTCATGACGGAAGCCGAGAGGCGTGCCGGGCGCATTTGGCCTGACTTGACCCCCGCTGCGCGTCGCCTGCGGTTGTTGACGGCAGAGGAGTACGAACTGCCGTCGCTCCGGCTGGCTGAGGCTCATGCTGCGGCCGGACAGCCGACCTGGGTGTATCGCAACGATCGACCGCTCCCTGCCGGGCCGTTCGCCGGCCAGGCGCCCCATGTCGCTGATCTCGGTTTCATCTGGAACCAGCCGGGACCATACGGCAAGCCGTCCGCCCTCAACGGGGGCTTGCACGAGGTCCTAGCGGCCTTCGTCCGGACCGGAACCGCTCACTGGGCGCCTTACGACGCGGAGAGGCGAACGACGCAGGTCTTCGGCGTTGAAGGTGCCGAGCCGCGGCCGGACCCACCGAAGGATGTGCGCGGCATTTTCGAAGGGCTATGGGCGGAGTCCGGTTCTCTTCGGTCTCAGTCTCCATTTGCCGATTGGCCCGATATCGACGCGGCCCCGCAAGAACGGCATGGGCAAAACGACGACTAGGCAGGGCATCTCCTCGACGAGCTTTCAGGCGAAGTGCGGCGGCTCGGACTCGCATCGGCCAATCGCGCAGTGCATTTGCCGATCGACAAGTCTTGAAGCCGGGAGATGCCTATCCTCGCGACTCACCGCGGGCCGGCGGAGAGCATCATTCGCGGCGCTGTCGTCAATCGCCTTCCACCCTCGGCTTCCACGACCACGGTCTCGCTGAAACCCAGGCCAGCCGCCGAGACATACATGTGGAAGACCATGCCCTCCTCCAGCCGCCAGCGGGCGTTCGGCAGGAAGACGCGCGAGAAATCGCTGGTGCGGGGTGTGCGGCCATAGAGGCCGAGCGTGTAGCCGCTGACGTTGTCGTAGACCGGGCGCAGCCCCTCGGCGAGCACCGCCTTGCGCAGGACGGCATCGACCTCGCCGGCCAGGGCACCGGGGCGCATCGCGGCGAGTTGTCGGTTCTGCAGCGCGACGAGGCGTTCGGCCAGCGGCGCAAGGCGGCGCCGGTCCTCGCCGATCAGGACCGGCCGCATCAGCCGGGCGCCATAATTGCGGACCTTCGGGATCAGTTCGACATGCAGGATATCGCCGTCCGCAAGCGGCTGGCCGGTCATGACGCCGTGCAGGAATTCGTGGTCACCGACGCCCGGCAGGATCGGCCCGGTCTCGCCGGTGTCGGCGCCGTTCTCCAGGAAGCAGGCGGCGGCGATCGCAGCGGCGCCGCGGGGTGAGAGCCCCGGCCGGGCTTTGGCTGCAATGGCAGCCATCGCCTTGTCGGCGATGGCTGCCGCCTGCGCGATCAAAGCGATCTCAGCCGGCGACTTCACCGCACGCAGCAGGTCGCTCGCATGGGGCAGATCAATGAGCTGCACCTGCGGCAACAGCGCCGTGAAGCGCTCGCGCGTCGCGGCGGTGAAGCCGTAGGAGGCGTGATCGGCGCCGATCGCAGCGCCTGCGAAGCCGCGCCGGCGGATCTCCTGCGCCATCACCTGATGCGGCTCGGCCGTATCGGAGAAGCCGACGATGTCAGGAAACCAACAGGCATCGCGGCAGGGGCCGGCATCGAGCTCGCGCAGCACGAACCAGGGGTCGCCTTCGCGCGGCAGGAAGGCGGCGCGATACATCGTCTCCGAGACGGTGTAGCCGGTCAGCCAGGCCAGGAACTCGGCATGGTCGACCAGCAGCAGCTCGGCGCCAGCTTCCGCCATCGCGGCACGGGCCTTGGCGACCCGACCGGCGAACTCCTCGCGCGGGAAGAGCGGGCTCACGCCACTTCGCAGATGTCGAGGATGGTCAGCATGTAGATGCGGACCATGTCGAGGAAATCGCGGATCTCGACGCGCTCATCGGGCATGGTGTTGTAGCGCCCACCCGGACCGCAGACGATGCCTTCCATGCCGGCCTCGGCATAGAGATGGCCGGCATCGGTGCCGAAGAAGCCGGGCGGCTTGATCGCCCCGGTCGGCTGCTCTTCACTGCGCACCGCCTCATAGGCGGCATTGACGGTCTTCACGATGCGGGCGTCCTTGGCGACCTCGAAGGCCGGCATCGACTGGTGGCCTTCCTTCTTCTCGACGCGGATCGAGGTCTTGAGGCCCGGAAAGCGCTGCTCCAGAGCAGTGAGCTCACTCTGCATGTCGGCAAGCGCGCCAGCCTCGGTCTGGCCGGGCGCATAGCGGCCGGAGCCCTTGAGCTTGCAATAATCCGAAACCTGCGGTGCGCGCCATTCATGCAGCTCCTTGCCGAGCGCGCCGTGGACGACGCCGACATGGACGCGGTTGATCGATTCATGCTCGGGTGACGGCGCCCCCGAGAAGGTCATGGTGTTGAGACGCGGGATCAGGTCGCAAGCCGCCATGATCGCATCGACCGCCTGCTCGCGCTTGGAGAGATGGCGGGTATTGCCGGTGAGCTCGATCACGAAGGAGAAGGCGCAGGCGTGCATGGTCACGGCCTGCAGATCGGTCGGCTCGCTGTTGACGAAGTAGTCGGCGCGGATGCCGCTGCGGATCGCCGCGACCGTGCCGACGCCGCCCTGCAATTCACCGACGACGAAGGTCAGGATCACGTCGCCCTTCAGCTTCACGCCGGCGTCGATCAGCGTCTTGACCGCGCAGTAATAGGCTGCGTCGCCCGCCTTCATGTTGGAGACGCCGATGCCGTAGATGAACTCGTCGTCGACCACGCCGCCCCAGGGATCGACCGTCCAGCCCTCGGTCGCCGGATTGGTGTCGAGATGGCCGTTGAACAGCAGGCTCTTGCCGCCGCCCGTGCCCTTCCAGCGGCCGATGGCGTTGGCGCGGCGGCCTTCGTCGAAGGGCTGCGCCTGCGCCTCGATGCCCATCGCCTGCATCTGCCCGACGACATGGTGGACGAGCGCCTTCTCGCCTTCCGTCTCCGAATAGCTCTTGTGCTTCACCCAGTCGGAGAGGAGCGCGAGGCAAGCCTTCTCGTCGAGCGAATGGATCAGGTCGCGCGGATTCATGCGTGTGGCCTCTGATGTCAGGCGGCAGCCGTGGCCGGGGCGGGCACAGCTTCGAGCAGCGATTGCGTGTAGGGATGGAGGGGCCCGGTCGAGAGCGCCTTGATGTCGACGAGATCGACGAGATCGCCGCGATACATCACCGCGATCCGGTGGGCGATCTGGCGCACCAGGTTGAGATCATGGGTGATGAAGAGGTAAGCGGTGCCGAAGCGCTTCTGCAGGTCGACGAGGAGCTCGACCACTGACGCCTGAACGGAGACGTCGAGCGCCGAGGTGATCTCGTCGCAGATCACCAGCTTCGGCCTGGAGGCGAAGGCACGCGCGATGGCGACGCGCTGCTTCTCGCCGCCGGAGAGCTGGTGCGGATAGCGCTCGGCATAGGAAGCCGGCAACCGCACCTGTTCCAGCAGTTCGCCGATCCGCGCAGCATCGCGACGCGCACCTGGCTCGCCATAGAGCGCGAGCGGCCGCGACAGGATCTCGCGGATGCGCTGGCGCGGATTCAGCGAGGAATCCGGATGCTGGAAGATGATCTGGACGTCGCGGCGATAGGCCCGGTCCATGTCGCCGAGGCCGGTGATCCTGCGGCCGGCGAAGCGGATCTCGCCCTCGAAACGGTTCAGACCCGTCATCGCTTTGGCGAGCGTCGACTTGCCCGAACCGGACTCGCCGACGATGCCGAGGATCTCGCCCGGCATCACCGACAGGCTGACTTCGCGATTGCCGGTGAATTGCGTATTCGCCCGGCCGAGCAGACCGCCGAGGAAAGGCTTGCGGCCATAGAGCACGCTGACCTTCTCGACCTCGACCAGTGGCTTTGAGGCTTCGGGGGCCTCCGTCTCCACCAGCCGGTGCTCCGGCCGCGGCACGGCGGCCAGCAGTTTCTTCGTATAAGTGTCCTGCGGCCGGGCGAAGACCTCGCCGACGGCGCCTTGCTCGACGATTCTGCCGCGATGGATCACCGCCACCTTTGTGGCGATCTGCGAGACCAGCGCGAGGTCATGCGAGATGTAGAGCGAGGCGACGCTGGTCTCTTCCTGCAAGGCCTTGAACAGATCGAGGATCTGCCGGGCGGTGATCACGTCGAGCGCGGTCGTCGGCTCGTCGAAGATGATGCACTCCGGCTGGCAGGCGAAGGCGGTGGCGATGACGACGCGCTGCTTCTCGCCGCCCGAAGCCTCGTGCGGATAGCGCCGCATCATCTGCCGGGGGACCTTGAGGCCGACATGGGCGAGGCGCTCCTCGCCCTCCGCCCAGGCCTGCCGGCGCGTCAGGCCGCGATGGCGCATCAGCACCTCGGCGAGCTGCTCGCCGAGCGGCAGGGTCGGGTTGAGCGAGGTGCTCGGATCCTGGAAGACCATGCCGATGCGCCTGCCGCGGATCGCCTCGATCTCGGACTCCGAGGCCTTGAGCAAATCCTGCCCGGTCAGCCGGATGCTGCCCACTTCCCGGGCGGTTGCGGGCAGGTAGCGCATGATCGCCCAGGCGAGCGAGGTCTTGCCCGAGCCGGATTCGCCGACGAGCCCCAGCACTTCGCCCTTGGCGATCGACAGGGACACATCGTCGAGCGCGCGGGCAAAGCCGGTCGGGGTGGCGTAATCGAGACTGAAGCCGGCGATGTCGAGGATCGTGCTCATCGCTCAGGTCCTCGGGTTCAGCGCGTCGCGCAGGCCGTCGCCGAGCAGGTTGAAGCCGATCGCGACGAGCGCGACGGCAAGGCTCGGCCACAGGATCATCCAGGCGCTTAGATGCATGAAGCGGCGGGCTTCCGAGACCATCAGCCCCCATTCGGACGCCGGCGGCTGCGCGCCGAGCCCCAGGAAGGACAGCGTCGCGAACAGCATCACCGCGAAGGCGACGCGGATCGTCATCTCGACGATGATCGGCGCGACCACGTTCGGCAGCATCTCGCGCGAGACGATGAAGCCTGCGCTCTCGCCGCGCGCGATCGCGGCGTTGACATAGTCCTGCTTGCGCACGGCTAGGGCGACCGAGCGTGTCACCCGTGCCATGCCCGGCGCGAAGGCGAGCGCGATGGCGAAGAGCGCGTTGAGGCTGCTCTTGCCGAGCAGGTTCACGATCAGCAGCGCCAGCAGCAGGCTCGGGATCGACATGATCGCATCGACGGTGCGCATGATCGCCTCGTCGCTGCGCCCGCCGAGGAAGGCCGAGACGGTGCCGACGACCGCCCCGACCAGCGTGCCCAGCGCCGTCGCCAGCACCGCCAGCAGGACGGTGGCGCGCGCGCCGTGCAGAAGGCGGCTCAAGATGTCGCGGCCATACTGGTCGGTGCCGAGCCAGAACTGCGCGCTCGGCGGCTTGTAGCGCATCAGCGGCGCCATCTTTTCGGGATCGTTGGGAGCGAGCCACGGCCCGACGATGACGACGAGCAGGATGAGGCCGACGATCACGAGGCCGAGCGCACCTTGCGGCGAGCGCAGCATGCGCCTGAGGATCTCAATCATACTGGATCCTCCGGTCGAGCCAGGCGTAGCAGATGTCGGCGAGGAAATTCGCGACGGCATAGGTCGTCGCCATGATCAGCGCCCCGGCCTGGATCGAGGGCAGGTCGCGCGCCTGGATCGCGACGATGAGCTGCCGGCCGATGCCGGGCAGGGCGAAGATTTCCTCGACCACGATGACGCCGCCGAGCAGATAGCCGACATCGAGCGCGACGATGGTGATGGTCGGCAGCAGCGCGTTGCGCAGGGCGTGCTTGAACAGCACCTGCCGCTTCGACAGGCCCTTCAGCCGCGCGGCGCGAATGTAGTCGGAGTGGAGCACGTCGACGAGCTCCGAACGCACCATGCGCGAGACATGCGCGATCAGGATCAGCGACACCGTCAGGACCGGCAGGACGAGATGCTTCAGGCCACGCAGCGGGTCTTCCGTCAGCGGGACATAGCCTGTCGCCGGCAGCCATTGCAGCCAGTCGGCCAGCACCAGCACGATCAGCGTCGCCGTGACGAATTCCGGCAGCGAGACACCGACATAGGACAGGAAGCTGACGCCGAGATCGGCCGCCCTGCCGCGCCGCACCGCCGCGACGATGCCGAGCGGGATCGCCACTGCCAGCATCAGCAGGATCGAGAACAAGGCGAGCAGGAGCGAGCGGCTGAGTGCCTCCAGCATCGCGGGTGCGACCGGCTGGCCGGTGCGCATCGAGACGCCGAAGTCGCCACGGACGACGCCGCCGAGCCAATGCAGATACTGCATCCAGATGGGGTCGTTCAGCCCCATCTTGGCGCGCAGCGCCGCCAACGCATCCGGCGTCGCATTCTCGCCCAGCATCATCACCGCGGCGTCCGCCGGCAGGACCTGGGTGATCGCGAAGACGATCAGCGACACGACCAGCAGCGTGTAGCCGATCAGCAGGATGCGCTTGAGGACGTAAGCCGGCGACACGGCGCTGCGGTCCCGTCCGGCTCAGCCGCGCTTCGGCGCCTTGGCGCCGAGCGAGACGAAGTCGAGCCGGTAGACCGAGCCGCGCGGGTGGAGCTGATAGCCTTCCACCCAGTCGCGCTGCCCTGCCAGCAGATCGAAGAAGGTCGGGATGATCGAGGGCACCTCCTCGTACATCAGCTTCTGTGCTTCGGCGTAGAGTGCGCGGCGCTTGGCGTCGTCGACCGTGGTGCGGGCCTCGGAGACCAGCTTGTCGAAAGCGGCGTTGTTCCAGCGCGTCTCGTTCCATGCGGCATTGGAGGTGTAGAGCAGGGAGAAGATGGCGTCGGCCGTCGCCTGCATGTTGTAGAAGCCGACATAGAACGAGCCCTTCTTCCAGACTTGGTCGAGATAGGTCGCATGCGGCATGGTCTCGACCTTGATGTCGAAACCGGCGGGCTTGGCCATCTCGCGCAGCGCGACGGCGAGCTGCGTGCGCTGGCCCGGCCGATCGGAGGCGATCAGCGTCGCCTCGAGCCCCTTGGGGTAGCCGGCCTCGGCGAGCAGCGCCTTGGCCTTGGCGATATCAGCCTTCTTGGCCGGCAGGTCGGCGTAGAAGCGATAGGCGGGATTGAGCGGCGCGTCGTTGCCCGGCGAACCGAAGCCCTCGGTCACGAAATCGACCATCGCGGCGCGGTCGATGGTCAGCGCCAGGGCCTGGCGCACGCGAACATCGTTGAAAGGCTTCTGGTCGCAGCCGAAATTGACGTTGCAGAACTGGCCGGAAGCCAGGCGCAGCGCCTTGACGCCGGAGGCCTTCTGCAGCCGGCCGAACTCGGTCGGCGGCGTGGAGCCGAGCAGGTCGGTGTCGCCCGCGATCAGGGCGGAAGCCTCGGCGCTGACATCCGGGAAGACCACGACCTCGATCTTGTCGAGATAGGGGCGGGCCTTGTCGTAATAGGCATCGTTGCGCGTAACCACGACCTGCCGCTCGGGCTCGAAGGAGACGAGCTTGAACGGGCCGGTGCCGATCGCCTGGCGGTCGAGCTTTTCAAGGCCGCCCTTGATCACAGCGGCGGGAACGATCTTGGCGTTGAGATAGGCCAGCGTCACCGGCAGGTCGGCGAAGGGAGCGGAGAGCGTGAAGACGACCGTCGCCTCGTCCTTGGCGGCGACCTTCGTGACAGGCCCGACATTCTGGCGCGCGGGCGAAGCCGTCTTCGGGTCCAGGATCGCCTCGAAGGTGGCGACCACGTCGGCCGCCGTGCAAGGCGAGCCGTCATGGAAGGTCAGGCCCTTGCGCAGCGTGAAGGTCCATTCGGTGAGGTCGGCCGAATTCGTCCAGGTCTCGGCGAGGTCGGGCTCGGCGCTCATGTCGACCTTGAGCCGCGTCAGACTCGAATAGAGCAGCTCGGCGACGAGGTATTCCGGGTTCACTCTAGTCAGGAGCGGGTTCAGCTTGGAGACCGCCTGATCGACGCTGACGCGCAGCGTGCCGCCGCGGCGCGGCGTCTGCGCGAAGGCCGGCGCGCCGGACAGGGCGAGGCCGCTCAGGGCGGCCGAAGCGGCGAGAAACTCGCGACGATGGATGCTCGGCATGGAACGCTCCTTCAGCTCAGGACGGACTCAGATCGGGATTGATGTCGGGCCGGAAATCGGCGGCGAGGTAATTCAGCACGGCCTGCGCCAGCGAGACGATATCGCTGCTGGTCGTGTGCTCGCCCGGCGCGTGGATATTGCGAGAGGGTCGTCCAAGACCGCCAAGCAAGACCTCCTTGCGCCCGGTCGCGCCTTGGACCCAACCGAAATCGGACGCACTCGCGGCGCCCCAGCGGCGGAATTCGCCGGGCGCATAGCCAAAGCCGGCGCCGACCGCCGCCTGCCAGCGCGGCCAGTGCGGGCCGTCCGGATCGTCCGTTGGAGCCAGATGGCCGACGAGCGCCGTCTCGACGGTCAGACCCGGGACGGAGGCGATGGCGCGCTTGATGGTTCCCTCGATCTCGGCCAGTGCGGCCTCGAAGGATTCTTCCGGCGCGTAGCGGCGGTTCAACGTCATCTCGACCAAGGCGGGAACCTGGCCGCCGGAGGTGCCGCCCTTGATCGTGGCGATGTTGAGTTGTCCCGTGAGCGGCGGCTTGCCGGGCGGCGGCGGCAGAGCCGAAGCCCGCGAGGCGATCTGTGCCTTCAGGGCGGCGAGTGCATTGAGCAGCGGTAGCGCCCCGTCCATCGCGTTGTGCCCGAGCCCGCGGCGGTTACCCTCGCCCGCATGAACCGCCTCGCCATGGATGCGCACGAGCAGGTTGAACAGCCCGAAGCAGCCGGCCCAGATCCGCGCCTCGGCGCTGCCGTTGAAGTTGACGATGTGGCCGGGGAGTCGGCCCTGCTCGGCAAGGTAGCGGATGCCCGGGTAAAGGCCGCCTTCCTCGTCCGTGCAGAACAGCAACATCGGATCATAGGCGAGCTCGACCCTGCAGGCTCGCGCCGCCTGCAAGGCAAGGAGTACAGCGGCGATGCAGCCCTTCATGTCGGCCGCGCCGAGCCCGATCAGCCGGTCGCCGTCCCGCTCCATCCGCAGTGGATCGGTTTGCCATCCGGCAGCCGCGGGCACGGTGTCGACATGGAAATAGAGGCCGCAGGCCGGCCGGCCGCTGTCACGCCTGGCGATCAGGTTGGTGCGCGGTCCGTGCGCCGGGCCGTTCGGTATCTTCCACAGCCTCTCGGGAACGCTGACACGCTCGGTCGCAAAAGCGAGCGGCGCGACGAATTCCTCCATCAGCCCGGCGAAATCGTCATAGCCCAAGCCGGGTGGGAAAGAGGTGTCGACCGCGATCATTCGGGCGAGCGTGGCAACCGCATCGTCGACATGGGCGGAGATCCAGCCGCAGGCCTCGGCCAGCGCCGTCTCGTTCCGCCGAAGGGACCGAAGCTCGACCATCGCTCAGCCCGACGACGCCGCGCTTGTCCCGCGCCGCCGTGATCTGCAATGGAACCTGCGAAAAGCCGCAGCTGGCAGCACCATTTGCGGATCTCCCTCTTTCATATAAACTATATAGAAATAGGAACCGGCGGCATGCCTTCTGTCAATGCTAAAAAAGCGACGGCCGCTGCCGCCGAAAGGGGCAGCGATGCGGGAGCCCCGATGCCGGCCCTGCCGAACTTCGGCGCAGGAGAAGCGGCGCCGCTCTATGAACGTGTGAAGCGGCACATGTCGGAGGCGATCCTGGTCGGCGAATGGCCGCCTGGCATGGTCCTTCCCAGTGAGACCTCACTGGCCCAGGGCTTCGGCATCGCCGTCGGCACGGTGCGCCGGGCGATGACAGATCTGGTGGCGGAAGGCCTGCTGACGCGTCGCCGCAAGACCGGGACGGTGGTGACCGGACGCTCTCCGCATCATAGCCTGCGCTTCTTCTTCCAGTATTTTCGCCTGCACAGGGCAGATGGCAGCCTCGTGCACTCGACGAGCCGGTTCCTGAGAGTCGAGACCTTGCCTGCCACGCAAGCACAGGCCGAGGCGCTGCAGATCAGGACCGGCGGCGTGATCGCTGTCCATCGCATCCGCTATGTCGACGACCGCCCGGTGATGCATGACAAGCTGGTCATGGCGCAGGAGCGACTGCCGGATTGGCCGCATGACACTGCCGAATTACCGCCTCTGCTCTATCTCCATCTGTTGGAGCGCTACGGCATCCGGATTTCCGCGGTTCGCGAGCAGATCACCGCGGACCTTGCGAGCGAGGAGGATATCGCGCTGCTGCAGCTGAGGGGGCGCGAGGCAGTGCTGACGATCGACGAGGTGGCTTATGATCAAGCCGGCGTACCTACAATTCTCGGATGGCACCGCGCGACAACGGCAGCACACGCCTATGTCAACGAAGTCAGGTAGCCCGCTGATCGCATAAGGCATTGTGGTGGGCGATCGTCATGCCGCCTCGGCTTCGCGTCCAGAATTCACTATAGCGGACAGAATCGCGTGCTACGCGATTTGTCTTTGTTTGGTTCAATAAACAGGGCGCTCACCTAAAGAATTTCAACCGTGAGTATATATTGTAGACTTGCCGCTCAATGCTGCCTGGCGTGTCAAAATTTTGGACGCCATGAAATGCCGATTGACAACACGATCGGCCAAGGGATCAATTCCGATATATCGGAATAGTGAATCCCCTGAAGTCACCTCTGCGACGGGTGTGCCGGATGAACTATCGCTGGGACTGGTCGGTCCTCATACGGGAACCCTTCGTCGGCTGGCTGTGGAGCGGCCTGCTCCTCACCCTGGCGATCAGCATCATGAGCTGGGCCGTCGCGCTGACGATCGGCATCGTCGTCGGCGTCGCCCGCAGCTCACCCTGGCGCTCGGCTCGCCTGCTGGCCGGCATCTATATCGACCTGTTCCGCAGCGTGCCGCCGCTCGTTCAGCTGTTCCTCTGGTATTTCGTCCTGCCCGAGATCGTGCCGGACACGATCGGCCTCTGGCTGAAGCGTGACTTGCCTTATCCCGAGGTCGTCACGGCGGTGATCGCCATCGGCCTGTTCGCCGGGGCGCGCGTGGCCGAGCAGGTTCGCGCCGGCATCGAGGCGGTCGGCGCGCCGCTGCTGCCTGCGGCGCTCGCGACGGGCCTGCGCCCGATGCAGGCCTTCCGGCTGATCGCGCTGCCGCTCGGCCTGCGCGCCATCGTCGGGCCCCTGACCTCGGAATTCCTGATCACGATCAAACTGTCGTCGCTCAGCCTGACGATCGGCGTGCTCGAACTGACCGCGCAGAGCCGGCATGTCGAGAACTACACCTTCCAGGGCTTCGAGGCCTTCACCTTCGCGACCATCGCCTATCTGGTCGTCGGCCTCGGCGCGACCGGGCTGATGCGCTTCATCGACGGCCGCATCGGCGGAGCCGCGCTGCGAAAGGCCACGACGTGAGCGATTTCGACTGGGGCGTCATCGCCCGCTCGTCCTGGTTCCTCGCCGAGGGCATGGCGCTGAGTGCGCTCCTGGTGCTGGTCGCGACGCTGGGCGGCCTCGTCGTCGGCTTCGGGCTGGCGCTGATGCGGCTGTCGACGCATCGAATGATTTCGGTCCCGGCTGCGGCTTACGTCACGGTGATGCGCTCGCTGCCGCTGGTGCTGGTGCTGTTCTGGTTCTACTTCCTGATCCCGCTCGCCATCGGCCGGCCGGTCGGCTCGCTCACCGCGGCCCTGATCGCCTTCGTCCTGTTCGAGGCGGCGTTCTATTGCGAGATCGTCCGCGCCGGCATCGCCAGCGTCCGCACGGGGCAGAGCGATGCGGGGCTGGCGACGGGCCTGCGCCGCTGGCAGGTGCTGCGGCTGATCGTGATGCCGCAGGCGCTGCGGGCGATGGGGCCGCTGATCCTCAACCAGATCGTGATCGTCTTCCAGGACACCTCGCTGGTCTATGTCGTGTCGCTGCACGATTTCCTGACCGCAGCGAGCGTCATTGCCTCGCGCGACGGCCGCGCGACCGAAATGTATTTGCTGGTCGCCGTCGTCTATCTGGTGATCTGCCTCTCCGTCACGAAGGCGGCCGAATTCTACAGGGGGAGGCGTACGTCATGATCGTTCTCGACGACGTGCACAAATTCTACGGCTCGCAGCAGATCCTGCGGGGTTGCTCCGCTGAAATCCGTCTCGGCGAGGTCGTCGTGGTCTGCGGGCCGTCGGGCTCCGGCAAGAGCACGTTGATCAAGTGCATCAACGGCCTCGTGCCTTTCGAGCAGGGCACGATCACGGTCGATGGCGTCTCGGTGTCCTCGCCCAAGACCGATCTTCCCGCCTTGCGTGCACGGATCGGCATGGTCTTTCAGAGCTTCGAGCTCTATCCCCACATGACCGCGCTGCAGAATGTCAGCCTGGCGCAGGTCCATGTGCTGAAGCGCTCGCAGAAGGAGGCTGACGAGCGCTCTGAGAAGATCCTGGCGCGGGTCGGACTCGGTGGCAAGCTCGGCAGCCGCCCGTCGCAATTGTCCGGCGGGCAACAGCAGCGCGTCTCGATCGCGCGCGCCCTGGCCATGAACCCGCAGGCGATGCTGTTCGACGAGCCGACCTCTGCGCTCGACCCCGAGATGATCAACGAGGTCCTGGAAGTGATGCAGGAGCTCGCCCTCGAGGGCATGACCATGATCGTCGTCACCCATGAGATGGGCTTTGCCCAGCGCGTCGCCAATCGCGTCCTGTTCATGGATCGCGGCGAGATCGTCGAGGACACGCCCAAGGACCAGTTCTTCTCGGCGCCCTCGTCCGAGCGGGCGAAGCAGTTCCTGAAGCAGGTCCTGACCCACTGAGGGGCCGATGAGCGAGCTGAACGCCCCCCGGATCGGCCCGCTTCTGCAAAGCCGCCGCAAGGAGCGGGGCCTGACCTTGCAGCAGCTCTCGGCGCTGTCGGGCGTCTCGAAGTCGATGCTGTCGCAGATCGAGCGGGGCGAGGCCAATCCGACCTTCGCCGTGCTCTGGAGCCTGACCCGCGGCCTGGGGATCAACTTCGTCACCCTGCTCGGGGAGGGCGCGGCGCCGGCCGGCGACGGCAACGCCATTGACGTGCTGCCGCTGCAGCACACGCCGACGATCCGCAGCGCCGACAATTCCTGCCAGCTGCGCATCCTGAGCCCGCCCAGCCTGTCCGGCGAGATCGAATGGTACGATGTCGAGATCGCCCCCGGCGGCTGCCTCGACAGCGCGCCCCATGCCGCCGGAGCGGTCGAGCATTTCACCGCGCTGTCGGGTGAGTTCGTCATCGCCAGCGGCACGTCGCGCCATCTGCTCCGGCAGGGCGAGACGGCGCGCTATCCGGTCGATGTGGCGCATTCCATCAGCAATCCGCTGGAGAAGCCGTCGCGGGGGCTGATGGTGCTGCTCTACCGTAACTCGTCGAAGGAGCGACATGCTCCCTGAGACGCGACCAGATCCGAATGCTGGCTCCTCCGAAGCGGCCGGCCCGCTTCGCAGAGGGCTGCGTTTCCTTGCAGAAAAGGTGACTTCATATGCGCGTTAGCATCCTGGGTGGAGGGGCGGCTGCCTGCGGCGCCGCGGCCCATTTGTCGGCCATGGGGCATGATCCGATGCTCTGGTCGCCTTCCGGCCGGAGTACTGAGGCGCTCACGGCCGGGGCGCCGCTGCGGGCGAGCGGGGCGATCGAGACCAGCTTCCACCCGCGCATCGCAGCCAGCGCCGAGGAGGCCGTCGCCACGGCCGATGTCGTGATGCTGGCGATGCCGGGCTATGCCCACAAGCTGGCCTTCGACGCGATCGCCCCGCATCTGCGGGATGGGCAGCCCGTCATCGTCAGCTCGCATGCCTCGTTCGGCGCGCTCTATCTGTCGCGGCTGCTGGCCGCCCGGAAGGTCCGCGTGCCGATCATCGCCTGGGGCACGACGCTGACGACCGGGCGCAAGGCCTCGCCGACCGAGGTCGCCGTGAACTCGCTGCGCTCGAAGATCGATCTGGCGACGGTGCCACAAAGTGCCGCGGAGGAGGGGCTCGCGCTCTGCACAGCCCTGTTCGGCGAGCGCTTCGTCGTCCGCGAGGGGCTTCTCGCGATCGCGCTGAGCAATCTCAACCCGCAGAACCATCTCGGCATCGCGGTCTTCAACCTGACGCGGATGGAGCGCGGCGAAAGCTGGGGCCAGGCGGAGAACGTCACCCCGGCGGTCGGGCGGGTGATGGAGGCGCTCGACGCCGAGCGGCTCGCCATCGCCGAGGCCTTCGGCGTCTCGGTCCGCACGATCCGCGAGCACTATGCCTTTTCCTACCAGCTGCCGGTCGCCAGCATCGCAGAGATGAACGCCGAGCTGCACGGGCGCGGCAAGGGCGGCTTCGGCCCGGCGACCCTTGATACCCGCTATGTTCTCGAGGATGCGCCCTATGGCCTGCTGCCGACCGTGTTGCTCGGCCGGCTCGCCGGGCGCCCGGCGACCCTGCACGAGGCGGGGCTGACCCTGCTGTCTGCCGCCTATGGCCGCGACTTCACCCGCGAGAACGAGTTGCTGCCGGCGCTCGGCTTCGACGGGATGACGCGCGAGGACCTGGCCGTGCGGGCGAAAGACGGCTTCTAATACCGCCCTCGAACGAGGGCGGGCACCAGGCGAGCGATCGCAAAAAGGGAGAGAGCGAATGAGAGTCCATCTTGCTGCAGCCGCGGGCGCGTGCCTGGCCCTGACCCTCGTGGGTTCGGCCGCCAAGGCCCAGGAGGTCGACGCGATCGTCAAGAAATTGCGGGAGACGCAGACCATCACCATGGGGGTTCGCGAGGCGCTGTTCCCGTTCAGCTTCATCGATGACAACAAGAACCCGACGGGCTACGCGGTCGAGTTCTGCAAGCGCATCATCGATGACATCAAGACCGAGCTGAACCTGCCCGAGATCAAGATCAAATATGTGCCGACGACGATCCAGAACCGGCAGGCGCTCGTCGCCAACGGCACGATCGATCTCGAATGCGAGGGCACGGTCAATACCTTCGGCCGCAACAAGCAGGTCGATTTCTCCTCGGTCAGCCATGTCTCGTCGAGCCGGCTCCTGATCCTCAAGAGCTCCGGCATCAAGAACTACGACGATCTCAACGGCAAGATCGTCGCCGTGGCGACGGGCGGCACCAGCGAGCCCGACCTCAAGAAGCTGGTGGCCGAGCGCAAGCTCAATCTGCGCGTTATCAATGTCGACGACCACGCCGCCGCGTTGATCGCCGTCGAGACCCGCCGGGCCGACGCCTATTTCAGCGACAACGGCGCGTTCTATGGGCTGATCAAGCAGTCGAAGAAGCCGGATGCGCTCGAGATCGTCGGCGACGAATACGGTTACGCGCCGCAGGGCTTCATGGTGCCCAAGCTCAATCCGACCATCCTCTGGATCGTCAATCACACCATGGGCAAGATGTTCAAGTCGGGCGAGGCTGAAGCTTTGTACCTGAAATGGTTCGGGCCGCTGGGCGGTAGCGTCAGCCCGAAGCTGAGGGCCGCCTGGGCGACGCAATCCTACGCCGAGTGAGCGCGGCGACCGGCGCCGCATGAAGACCGGACCCGCCATGGTCGCCATGGCGGGTTCGACTGGCTCGGGTCAGAACAGAAGCATTGCAGCCCGTTCAGGATCGCTACGGCTCGATCGGTTCGCCGAGCGTGTGCATGAGGCGGTTGGCCCAGCCGAAGATGGCCGCGGAGAAGACGAGGTCCACCGCTTCGAGCATGTCGAGGCCGGCCGCCTGGAGATTGCCGGCCGCCGTCTCCGCGACGGAAGGGGGCGCCTCGGACAGCTCGGCGGCGAAATCGAAGATTGCCTGGTCGCGCGGTTTGAGCTTGGCGTCGCGCTCGTCCCGGAAGATCGCGTCCATCACCTCCGGGCGCTTGCTCAGGCCGTTGAAGCGCGAGGCGTGGACGGCGGCGCAATAGATGCAGCGGTTGACGACGGAAGCCCCGACCGCGCCGAGCTCGCGCTCGGCCGAGGTCAGCCCGTCCTTGCCATACATGATCTGGTTGAAGAGCGGTGAGCGCACGGCCAGCGATTCCGGATCATGCGCCAGCGTCAGCACATAGGGCGACACGCCCTTGTTCGACGGCGTCACCTGCATGGCCGCCATCTGCTCCGGCGTCGCCTTGGTGAGGTCGACCGGCGTGATATAGGGCGACCAGACCGGGACCGTCGTCGTGAAGGAGTGGACGACATGGCTCATGACTTCGCTCCTCCCAGGGCCTGAAACCCGGCGATGACGCGCGCCTGGTAGTTCACGAAGGCGGCGAGCTCGGCGAGGCGGACGATATCGGGTTCGCTGACGCCTGCTGCCGTGAGCGCCGCGATGTCCTGGCGCGTGGCCTCGCGCGGGCGCAGCGTCAGCAGGTCCGAATGAGCGACGATCGCGGCGATGCGCGCCCGTTCCACCGGCGCCGGCTCTGGCGCCTGCATTTCGCCACTGCTGTGCATCAGGTCATCGTAATGGGCCGCGAGCGCGGGCTGCTCGTTCTGGCGCGCCATGCGGGCGGCGAGCGCGGCGCGCAGGCCATGGTCCAGCCCGCCGGGCTCCCTCGGCTTGAGGACCGCATCATGGCTAGCCTGGCTGAGCCGCAGGATCTCGGCGCGCGCCGCCAGGGCCTGCGCCAATGGCGTACCGGGCCGGATGCCCGCCATGTCTTCGATTAGCGTCACCGCAGCGTCCCGACCCTTCGTAAAAGAGGCGAGCACAATCTCATTATGCAGCCTATGCATCAAGCTGGCACAATCATTCAAAAATGTGAGGAAACATGAGCGGCGATGACATCTTCATGTTTGATCCGCATTGTCGGCTGCTTACCATCCGCAAGATGGATAAAGCGCCCCTCGATATCCGGCAGCTCGAAGCCTTCGCGGCCGTGATGTCGGCTGGCAGCATCACCGGCGCGGCGCGTCTCCTCGATCGCTCCCAGCCCGCCGTCACCCGCCAGATCCGGGACCTCGAGGCCGAGATCGGCTACGAGCTCCTGCATCGCGCCGGCCCACGCATCAGCCCGACACGGCGCGGCGTGCAGTTCCACGCTCAGGTGGAGCGGCTGCTGTTCGGGTTGCGGCATATCCGGGAGCGAGCAGAGGCGATCGGAGCAGCCGCGACTCCAGCTTTCGAGATCGCCTGCACCTCCGCGCTGGCAGCCGGGCTGGTCCCGGATGCACTGGCGACGGTCGAGCCCGCACTGCTGCCGGAGCAGATCCACATCCAGTCGCTCTCGGCCGAAGGCGTGGTCCAGCAGGTGCTGTCGCACGCCGCCGATTTCGGCATCGCCAGCTTGCCGGTCGAGCATCCCGGCCTCGACGTGCACTGGATCGCGCAGGCGCCTTGCCTGGCGGCTTTGGCCCCGGACGATCCCCTGGCTGGGGAAGAGGTCGTGCCGTTGCGGGCCCTGGCGCGGCGGCGCATCATCACCATGGCCAATCCCTACCGCTTGCGGCGGCGGGTCGATGACGCCTTCGCGACGATCGGAACGCGCCCGTCGCGGCTGATCGACACCAACTCCTCGCTGACGGCGCTGGCTCTGGTGCGCCGCGGCCTCGGCGTGGCGATCGTCGAGCCGGTGATGGCCTGCGCGCTCGAACTGCCGGGCGTCGTGCTGCGGCCGCTCGATGTCGAGATCCCGTTCCTGTTCGGCGCGGTCTCGCCGGTCGCCCATCCCCTGCCGCCCGGAATCCGCGCGCTGAACGAGGCCTTGCTGAAGGTTGCCGCCGGGCTCATCCCCGGCTTCAGGCTGCACGACAATGCGGGCGCGGATCTTCTGTCCAGTTTGGTCTATGGGCCGGGCGATCATGAGGAAGCGTTGCGATGAGCGCCAGCTGTAAGGAGCCGATTGGCCTCGACGCGCTCGAGGTCCGGCTGGCGCAGGACCTCGCCTGGCTGGAGCTGCCCGCCAAATCCTGGGTGCCGCCCCGCGAGATCGAGGGCCGGCGCGTGCGCGACGTCGTCATCGTTGGCGCCGGCATGGCGGGGCTCGTCGTCTCCGGCATGCTGAAGCGCCTCGGCGTCGACAATCATGTGCTGCTCGACCGCGCCCGCGCAGGCCTGGAGGGGCCGTGGGTCACCTATGCGCGGATGCGGACCCTGCGTTCGCCCAAGCAGCTCACCGGGCCGGCGATGGGCCTGCCGGCCTTGACCTTCCGGGCCTATTACGAGGCGCGCTTCGGCCGTGAGGCCTGGGAGGCGCTCGACCGTGCCCCGCGGACGCTGTGGATGGAATACCTCGTCTGGTACCGCAAGGTGCTGGCGCTGCCGGTCGAAAACGAGGTCGAGGTCCGGGCGCTGCACGCAAGGCCCGATGGCCTGCTCGATCTCGCCATCACCCGGGGCGGGCAGGAGAGCAGGGTGCTCGCCCGGCACGTCGTCCTCGCCACCGGGCGCGGCGGCCTCGGCAATCCCCATGTTCCCGCGACCGCCGAGACGATCGACCAGCGCTTCTGGGCCCATACGGCCGACGCCATCGATTTCGAGGCGCTGCGCGGCAAGCGCGTCGCCGTGATCGGGGCAGGGGCCTCGTCGATGGACAATGCCGCGGTCGCGCTGGAGGCGGGCTGCGCGCGGCTCGACCTCTTCATCCGCCGCACCGACATCCCGCGGGTCAACAAGTTCACCGGCATCGGCAGCCAGGGCGTGGTCCACGGCTTCGCCGGCCTGCCGGACGACTGGAAATGGCGCTTCCTCGACCACACCCTGCGTGCCCAGACGCCGCCGCCGCGTCCGAGCACCTTGCGCGTCTCGCAGCATGCCAACGCCCACTTCCACCTCGGCAGCCCGCTGCTCAAGCTGGAGCAGGGGGGCGACCACATCGTCATCACCACGCCGAAGGGCCGCTACCAGACCGACTTCATCATCTTCGGGACCGGCTTCCAGGTCGACCTCGCCTCGCGGCCGGAGCTCGCGGAGTTCGCGCCCCATATCCGGCTCTGGCGCGATCGCTTTCCGGTGCCTGCCGACATGTCCAATCCCGAGCTCGAAACCTCGCCCGATCTCGGCGAGAGCTTCGAGTTCCTGGAGAAGACGCCCGGCGCCTGTCCGGCGCTCCGCCAGATTCATTGCTTCAACTTTCCGGCGACGCTGAGCCACGGCAAGCTGTCAGGAGACATCCCGGCCATCAGCGAAGGGGCCGACCGCCTGGCGCGCGGCATCGTCCGCTCCCTGTTCGTCGCCGACCGGGAGCAGCATTTCGCGGCGCTGGAGGCCTTCGATACCCCGGAGCTGCTCGGCGACGAATGGATCGACGCCGACGCGGCCGCCTGAGGTCACGCCCTCACTGCCACGCTGGCGTCATCGGACATCCTTCGCCGTCAAGCGCGGCCAGTTGCCGTCGGCACGGGCGATGTAGGTCTGCGTCCGCCCGAGCCAGGTCTTCCTCACATTCAGGTCATAGTTGAGATAGAGCCGGCCATCGACGATCGACCAGGCTTCCGGCTCGATCTTGACGAGATAGCCGCGCGAGGTGCCGTAGGCGCAGAAGCCGCCAAAGGCCGGCAGATAACGCTCCGGATCGGCCTCGAACAGCGCCTTGTTCTCGGCGCTGGCGAAGTACCAGGTCGCTCCGCCATGCCGGGCGGAGAATTCAGGCCTGCCTGGCCGCGGACCGTTGTCGCGGAAATAGGCGACGGGATCATAGCCGCGGATCGCGACGCCATCCGGGGAGCCGAGCGTGTTGACCGGGCGCGGAACGTCCGCCTTGGCCTTGCCCGCGGCAGCGAGCGCTGCGGCGGCCAGGCTGATGAAACTGCGTCTGTCGAGCATGGCGTTTCCTCCCGTGCTCAGGCCCGGCGCGCTTCGAGCGCTTCGAAGATGTAGGCGGCGAGGTAGCCGTAGATGGCGTGGCCGACGAGGCTCATCACGGAGAGGCGCGGCACGTCGTTCAGCAGGAAATGCTGGCCGGCGAGCGGAGCGAAGAAGGCGAGCGCGATGAAATAGGTGATTACGCCCCAGATCCAGCCATCCGCCGGCATGTTGAAGCTCTTCACCCAGCGCGTCAGCACCCAGTAGCCGAGCGGGTAGAACAGGAAGCCGGTGATGAAGTGCAGCAGCTTGGCGGTCGGCGTCGACAGGGTCAGGCCGAACTGATGGGCGAAGAGCGACTTCACCAGCTCCGGCGGCTCCAGCGGGTACTCGGCGAACCAAGCGGTCGGCACGGCGGAGAACAACTCCCAGAAGCCGAGACCAGCGAAGCCACCGAGGGCGAGGTTGAGCACGGTACGGACAGACGGAACGGCGAAGCTTTGGCTCATGGTTGCGGTGGTCATGGCGAGCGTCCTTTCCAGGGGGTCAGTGGGCGATGGCGAGCGGGGTGGAGGCGACGGCGAG
>Ga0209130_1000105_pt1 | contig 135199 bp, 141 predicted proteins | sample AraplaMF_Cvi_mLB_FD_184264 | JGI IMG/M metagenome (GOLD analysis project Ga0209130, IMG submission 184264) | Arabidopsis root microbial communities from the University of North Carolina, USA - plate scrape MF_Cvi_mLB (SPAdes) (version 2) | ecosystem: Host-associated > Plants > Roots >... | reverse complement strand
GGATGCGCACGATGGGTTCGAGCACGGTCGGCAGCGCCTGCAGCTCGGCCAGGACGTCGTCGACCGTGCCTTCGCGCGCGTCGTGCGTGAGGATGATCAGGTCGGTCTGCGTGGAGCCCTCGCCGCCGACCTCGTCGGCTTCGCGCTGCAGCACGGCGTCGATGCTGATGCCGGCGGTGGCGAGCAGGCCCGTGACCTTGGCGAGCACGCCGGCCTGGTCGGCCACGCGCAGGCGCAGGTAGTAGCTGGTGACGACTTCCGACATCGGCAGCACCTGCAGGTCGCTCAGCGCGTCGGGGTGGAAAGCCAGGTGCGGCACGCGGTGCGCGGCATCGGCCGTGTGCAGGCGGGTGATGTCGACCAGGTCGGCGATCACCGCGCTGGCGGTGGGCTCGCTGCCGGCGCCCTTGCCGTAGTAGAGCGTGGTGCCCACGGCGTCACCGTGCACCACCACCGCGTTCATCGCGCCTTCGACATTCGCCAGCAGGCGCTTCGACGGCACCAGCGAGGGATGCACGCGCAGCTCGATGCCCTTGGCCGTGCGCTTGGTGACGCCCAAGAGCTTGATGCGGTAGCCGAGCTGCTCGGCGTACCTGATGTCCTGCGCGGCCAGCTTGGTGATGCCCTCGATGTGGGCCTTGTCGAACTGCACGGGGATGCCGAAGGCCAGCGCGCTCATCAGCGTGACCTTGTGGCCGGCGTCCACGCCTTCGATGTCGAAGGTCGGGTCGGCTTCGGCGTAGCCCAGGCGCTGCGCCTCCTTGAGCACGGTCGCGAAGTCCAGGCCCTTGTCGCGCATCTCGGACAGGATGAAGTTGGTGGTGCCGTTGATGATGCCGGCCAGCCACTGGATGCTGTTGGCGGTGAGGCCTTCGCGCAGCGCCTTGATGATCGGGATGCCGCCGGCCACCGCGGCCTCGAAGGCCACCATCACGCCCTTGGCGTGCGCAGCCGCGAAGATCTCGGTGCCGTGCACCGCCAGCAGCGCCTTGTTGGCCGTGACCACGTGCTTGCCGGCCGCGATGGCCTCGAGCACGAGCTGCTTGGCGATGCCGTAGCCGCCGATGAGCTCGATGACGATGTCGATCTCGGGGTTGGCGATGACTTCGCGCGCATCGCTGACCACCTTCACGCCCTCGCCAGCCACTTCGCGGGCGCGGGCGGTGTCGAGGTCGGCCACCATGGTGATCTCGATGCCGCGACCGGCGCGGCGCTTGATTTCTTCCTGGTTGCGCTTGAGCACCTTGAAGGTGCCGCTGCCGACCGTGCCTGCGCCGAGCAGGCCTACTTGGATGGGTTTCATTGGGAGAGTCGCACTCATGGCGTTCAGGGTTTGGATGGGGTGGCGGACGGCTCGGAGAGCTTCACCTGCGAGACATAGCGCTGCAGGCTCCATGCGCCGCCGGGGAAGCCGCGGCACATGCCGTCGTAGGTGTGGCCGCTGAGAACGAAGCCCTTGCCGTCGAAATGCCAGGTCTGGCTCGACCAGCAGTCGCCGATGCCGCGGCCCTTCATGGAGGAAGTGACGCTGGCGCTTTTCTCGTCGAAGTCGCCGTTGGCCTCGATGGCGACGGGCGCATAGGGCGGCTTGTCGTTCGCGATCCAGAGCACGCTGGTGTAGTTGTAGGCGCCCATGCCGCAACCGAAGGACAGCAGCACCTTGCGCTCGGTCAGGCGCGAGACGTTCAGCGACTTGGCGTTGAACTCGTCGTGGTTGTTGCAATCGTCCGCGGACGGATCCGACTTCAGCGACGGGAAGATGCGCGCAGCCAGTGCGTCGTCGCCCGGACGGGCCTTCGTCGGCAAGACCGCGTTCACGACGGGTGCCTGCACTGGCGGCAGCACCGAGGATTCGGGCTTGTTGCCGCGGCGCACGAGCGCGCCCGGCGTGCCGACGCGGCCCTGGACCTCGTCCATCTTCAGCAGCACGGCGTTGAGGCCGGCCAGCGAGAGAACCCACTTGTGTCCGCCGCTGTCCGTGACCGTGGCGTCGTCGCCCTTGAGCAGTTCAGGCAGCACAGTGCGGATCTGGCTCTGATCGAGACTGAAGGCGCTGTCCTTGAGGCCGGACAGGGTCGCCTTGCCGACCTTGAAGCGCACCGAGCCCTTGGGCTCCTCCTGCCCGCCGGTCTGCAGGTCGATCTCGATGGCTGTGCCGGGCCCCGCATGGCGGGTGATGAGCATCGACACCGGCTCCAAGGCGCTCCCGCTCTCCACCTGGTAGCCGGCGGCGCGGCAGGTACGGGTGTTGTCGCAGGCCAGTTCCCAGTCGTTGTGCGAGAACGAGACGCCCTCCTTGCCGACAGCTCCTGCAGCGGCTGCGGAAAACGCGGCGAACGACAGCGCCGCGGCGGCAGCGATGCGGGCGGAGTTCATTGACGCGACTTGCGGCGCAAGCGGTACTGCTCCAGGAACTTCGCGATGCGGTTGATGGCCTCGCGCAGGTCGTCCTCGTGGGGCAGGAACACGATGCGGAAGTGGTCGGGCGTCGCCCAGTTGAAGCCTGTGCCCTGCACCAGCATCACGCGGGTTTCCTTCAGCAGCTCGAGGAAGAACTGGCGATCATCCTCGACCGGATAGACCTCCGGATCGAGCTTGGGGAACATGTACAGCGCGGCGGTCGGCTTGACGCAGCTCACGCCCGGAATGGCGGTGATCAGCTCGTAGGCCAGGTCGCGCTGGCGGCGCAGGCGGCCGCCCTCGCACACGAGGTCGTTGATGCTCTGGTAGCCGCCCAGCGCCGTCTGGATGGCCCACTGGCCCGGCACGTTGGCGCACAGGCGCATGTTCGAGAGCATGTTCAGGCCCTCGATGTAGTCCTGCGCGCTGCGCTTGTCCCCCGACACCACGAGCCAGCCCGCGCGGTAGCCGCACGAGCGATAGCTCTTGGACAGCGAATTGAAGGTGAGCGTGAGCACGTCGGTCGACAGGCTGGCGATGGCGGTGTGCTTCGCACCGTCGTAGAGCACCTTGTCGTAGACCTCGTCGGCGAAGATCACTAGGCCGTGCTCGCGCGCGATGCCGACGATGCTCTTGAGCAGTTCGTCGGAATACAGCGCGCCGGTCGGGTTGTTCGGGTTGATGACCACGATGCCCTTGGTGCGCGGCGTGATCTTGGCGCGGATGTCGTCGAGGTTGGGCATCCAGCCGTTGGCCTCGTCGCACAGGTAGTGCACCGGGGTGCCGCCCGAGAGGCTCGTGGACGCGGTCCACAGCGGATAGTCGGGGGCCGGCAGCAGCAGCTCGTCGCCGTCGTTGAGCAGCGCGTTGGTGGACATGGCGATCAGCTCGCTGGCGCCGTTGCCGAGGTAGATGTCGTCGAGGGTGACGCCCGCGATGCCCTGCTTCTGCGTCTCGTGCATCACCGCCTTGCGTGCCGCGAAGACGCCCTTGCTGTCCGAATAGCCCGCCGAGGTGGGCAGGTTGCGGATCATGTCCTGCTGGATTTCCTCCGGAGCATCGAAACCGAACACGGCCAGGTTGCCGATGTTGAGCTTGATGATCTTCTGGCCGTCCTCTTCCATCTGCTTGGCGGCGTCCATGATGGGACCGCGGATGTCGTAGAGAACGTTGGCCAGCTTGGCCGATTTCTTGAGCTGCTTCAAAGGGGCCCTCCCGGGCGCGGGGTTAGGTTTGCTTACGCGGAATCAAAGGCCCTTGCGAGCCCCGTGGCACTAGGGAAAACCTATAATTTGACCACAGTTCCCAGTGCCCAGATGAAGCTCCAGCCCGACAAATCCGACGCTCAATCGCTCACCGCACACGGCCCCGGCTGGGTGGCGATCAACAACGAAAAAGTCGAGGGCAGCGTAGTGGTTGGCTCGCGCGGCGAGCGCTTCGAGTGGAATTGTTCGAGTTTCGACCAGATCGGCGCCGAACATTTCGCGCAATTGGCGGGCCTGGGCGCCGAATTGATCATTTTCGGCAGTGGAAACCGCATCCGCTTTCCCCAGCCCGTCTGGCTGAAGCCGCTGATGGCCCAACGCACCGGCGTGGAGACCATGGACACCGCGGCAGCCTGCCGGACCTACAACATCCTCGCCGGAGAAGGCCGGCACGTGATCGCCGCCCTGCTGGTAGAGAGCCCTGCGGGTGGCTGATAGGGGTGTTTTCGGGGTAAAATACCGGGTTGCGAACAGGCCGGCTACCCCAAAGTTAGCAACGACCAATCCTCCATTCCTTGAGCAAGCCCTGGGCGAAACAGGGCGAGAGGGCTCAGGAACGGAATCTAACGGAGAAAACAAGTTTCATGGCGATCGTTGTCAACAAACCCATTCCTGAATTCGACGCCAACGCCACGGGCGGCATCAAGGTCTCGAACACCTCGCATCTCGGCCACGTGCTGGTCATGTATTTTTACCCGAAAGATAACACTCCGGGCTGCACCACCGAAGCGATGCAGTTCCGCGATCGTTACAAGGACTTCGAAAAGGCCGGCGCCACCGTTTTCGGCGTGTCGCGCGACAACATGAAGTCGCACGACGAATTTAAGGCCAAGCTCGAGCTGCCCTTCGAGCTCATCGCCGACACCGAAGAGAAGATGTGCCACATGTTCGGCGTGGTCAAGAACAAGATCATGTACGGCAAGAAGGTCAAGGGCATCGAGCGCAGCACCTTCCTGATCGGCGCCGACGGCATCCTGAAGGCCGAGTGGCGCGGGCTCAAGGTCCCCGGCCATGTCGACGACGTGCTCAAGGCCGTCAAGGCACTCAAGAAGGCCGCCTGAGCGCCTCCCGGCAAGCCGGTCGTGCGCTTTTCCGCTTCCGCGTGGGAATTGCCCAACGCGGTGCGTAAAGAGCTCCCGGCGCGTCATCCGCGGTGTGCATAATGGCCTCATGCCGTTGAGCTCCACGACCGCATCCTCCGAACAAAGCCGCCTTGGTCTTCAGGCGGCTTTTTCGTTTTCTGGTTCCTACTTTCTGCGAGCGATCTGACACATGCCACTGCCCCCCGCACCCACGAAACGCGCTGCACTGCTCTCGCCGGACGCACTCGACGCGCCCGCCCGGTCCTCGCACCGCGGCTCGCGACGCTCCGGCGATTCGCGCGCCGACGAAGCCGTGGCGCGCAGTCCGCAACCCCTGGAGCTGTTCGACAGCCTCGGTGCCGAAGCTGCCGGCGGCGGCGAGGCCGTGCGCCCGGCGCGCCGGACCAAATCGTCGAAATCCACGCCCGCACCCGTGAGCGCACCGCAACCGCAGGCGCTCGTGCAGGTCGAAACCAAGGTGCCGGCCATCGAGCCCACCCCGGCTCCCGTGGCAATGCCGCAGCCCGCGGCGCGTGCCAAGCGCAGCAAGTCGTCCGGCCCGGCCAAGCTGTTCGTGCTCGACACCAACGTGCTGCTGCACGACCCGATGTGCCTGTTCCGCTTCGAGGAACATGACATCTTCCTGCCGATGATCGTGCTGGAGGAGCTCGACGGTCACAAGAAGGGCACTACCGAAGTCGCCCGCAACGGCCGCCAGACCAGCCGCACGCTAGACGCGCTGGCCGCTGCCCAGGGCGCGGACATCGACAAGGGCCTGAAGCTCGACACCACCGGCCACCGCGAGGCCGGCGGCCGCCTGTTCTTCCAGACCGCCCCGCTCGACTACTCGCTGCCCGTCAGCCTGCCGCAAGGCAAGGCCGACAACCAGATCCTCGGCGTGGTGCACGCGCTGCGCGACGAGTACGCCAAGGACCGTCCTGGCCGCCCGAAGCAGGAAGTGGTGCTGGTGTCGAAGGACATCAACATGCGCGTCAAGGCGCGGGCACTGGGCCTGGCCGCCGATGACTACCAGAACGACAAGACGCTGGAAGACGGCGACCTGCTCTACGCCGGCTCGCTGGCCCTGCCCGCCGACTTCTGGACCCGCCAGAGCAAGACCATCGAGAGCTGGCAGAGCGGCAGCAACACCTTCTACCGGATCACCGGCCCGCTGGTGCCCAACCTGTTCATCAACCAGTTCGTGTACTTCGAGGCTCCCGGCGAGCCGAGCATGTACGCCCGCGTCACCGAGATCCGCGACAAGACCGCGGTGCTCAAGACGCTGAAGGACTACAGCTCGGGCAAGAACGCCGTGTGGGGCGTGAACACGCGCAACCGCGAGCAGAACTTCGCGATGAACCTGCTGATGGACCCCGAGATCGACTTCGTCACGCTGACCGGCACCGCCGGCACCGGCAAGACCCTGATGGCGCTGGCGTCCGGCCTGACCCAGGTCCTGGACGACCGCCGCTACACCGAGATCATCATGACGCGCGCCACCGTGAGCGTGGGCGAGGACATCGGCTTCCTGCCCGGCACCGAAGAGGAAAAGATGGGCCCCTGGATGGGCGCGCTCGACGACAACCTCGAGTTCCTGGCCAAGGGCGACGGCGGCGGTGCCGGCGAATGGGGTCGCGCGGCCACCAACGAGCTGATCCGCAGCCGCATCAAGGTCAAGAGCATGAACTTCATGCGCGGGCGCACCTTCCTCAACAAGTACGTGATCATCGACGAGGCGCAGAACCTCACGCCCAAGCAGATGAAGACGCTGATCACCCGCGCCGGCCCCGGCACGAAGATCATCTGCATGGGCAACCTGGCACAGATCGACACGCCGTACCTTACGGAAGGCTCCTCGGGCCTGACCTTCGCGGTCGACAAGTTCAAGGGCTGGCCGCACGGCGGGCACATCACGCTGGCGCGCGGCGAACGCTCGCGCCTGGCCGACTTCGCGAGCGACGTGCTCTGATTCACGGGGCACGGCCCCATGCGAGCCCGCGCATGCTCTTTCGAGCAGCGCGGGCTTTTTTCATCCGCGGGTGACAGGCTACTGACAACACGCTGTCAGTAGGCCGGCAGCACCATCCGGGCTCCTTCCAACGCAACGAAAGAAAGAGAGCCCCCAATGCAGAACGCCATCACCTGGTTCGAGATCCCGGTCGTCGACATCGACCGCGCCCAGGCCTTCTACGAGACCGTGCTCGCCCGCAAGCTGCGCCGCGAGGATTTCGGCGGCGAGACGCTGGCCATCTTCCCGCACGACAAGCCCGCCACCGGCGGCGCACTGCAAGCCGGCGCCAACGCCAGCGCGCGCGCCGGCACGGGCATCCGCATCTACCTCGACTGCAACCCGAGCATCGACGCCGTGCTCGCGCGCGTCGAGGCGGCCGGCGGACAGATCGTGGCGCCCAAGTCCGCTCTGCCGCCCGGCCTGGGTTTCATCGCCCACCTGCGCGACACAGAGGGCAACGAAGTCGGCCTGCATTCGCTGGAGTGACTCGCGATGGCGCAACGCAACTGGATCGCAGTGGCCAGCGCCGAGCATGCACGGCGCGGCCGCGACAACCGGCCGCTCGGCTTCATGCAGGTCGGCCACGGCAAGCATGCGCCGCTCAAGCGGCTGTCAACGGGCGACCGCGTCGCCTACTATTCGCCGGCCACGGTGTTCGGCGGCACGGACAAGCTGCAGAGCTTCGTGTCGATCGGCATCGTGCAGCCGGGCGAGCCCTACGAGTTCGACATGGGCAACGGCTTCGTGCCGTGGCGGCGCGACATGGCCTACGCCGCCGGGCACGAGGCGCCGATCGCCCCGCTGATCGAGCGCCTCGCCTTCATCGAGAACCCCAGGCAATGGGGCTACAAGTTCCGCTTCGGCATGTTCGGCGTCGGCGACGACGACATGAAACTGATCGCACAGGCCATGAAGGCCGACCTGAAGACACTATCGCTTTGAGGAGAAGAAAACACATGGAACCAGTTCGCCGACGCCAGGATGCGTTCCGCGTCTCGGGCCTCACCATCCGCACCACCAACCGCGAGGAGCGCGACCCTGCCACGGCTCGCCTCGGCCAGTTGTGGAACCGATTCTTCGGCGAGGAAACCTATGCGTCGACGCCGCATCGCACCGCCGACACGCGCATCTTCGGCGTCTACTCGGCCTACGAATCGGACAAGGATGGCGCGTTCGACGTGACGGCGGGCGTCGCCGTGTCGGGCGGCGAGAGCAGCCTCGCGGTGGAAGCCGGCGACTACCTCGTCTTCAACGGCGAGGGGCAGATGCCGCAGATGGTGATCGCCACGTGGGAGCGCATCTGGCAGTATTTCGAGGCGCACCCGGAGATCGCACGCCGCTATCGCAGCGACTTCGAGGCCTACGAAGGGCCGGACAAGGTGGCGATCCACATCGGAGTTTCATGAGTATCAGCCCCAAGAGCCGGCGCGCCCCGCCGGCACGCCGCCATCGCCCGCTCGCCGGGGCCTGCTGATGCGCCGCGCCGATCGCCTCTTCCAGCTCGTGCAGCTCATCCGCGGGCGCCGGTTGACCACGGCCGCGTTCCTCGCGCAGCGCCTGGAGGTGTCGGAGCGCACGGTCTACCGCGACATCGCGGACCTGCAGCACCAGGGCGTACCCATCGAGGGCGAAGCCGGCGTTGGCTACAGGCTCGGCGCGGGCTTCGAGCTGCCACCGTTGATGTTCACTCAGGACGAGGCCGCGGCACTCGTGGCTGCAGCCCGGCTCGCGCAGAGCTGGGTCGATCCGGCGCTGGCGCGGGACATCGAGACGGGGCTGGGCAAGATACTGTCGGTGCTGCCGCCCGGGGCGCGGGTGTCGGCCGAGGCACTGGCGCTGTATGCGCCCGGACTCGGCCTGGACGACACCCTGCGCGCGCGGCTGCAGACGCTGCGCGAGGCGACGCAGTCGCACAACAAGCTGCGGTTGCACTACCGCGACGTCTCGGGCGACGCCAGCGAGCGCACGGTGCGTCCGCTGGGCTGCTTCTACTGGGGCAAGGTCTGGACGCTGTCGACCTGGTGCGAGCTGCGCGACGACTTCCGGGGCTTCCGCCTCGACCGCATGGACGCGATCGAAGTGCTGCCCGATCGCTTTCGCGACGAGCCGGGCAAGACGCTGGCCGACCTGTTGCGGCAGGTCAACGCCGAGACGGCACACGGCAAGGTGGTGCCGCAGAAGCCGGGCACCCCGCCGCCCTGGAACAGCGGCGGCGGCAAGAGCGGCAACGCGGGCTGACGACCTTCTTCAGCGCCTCGGCGCCGCCGCTTCAATAGTCGTCGTTGTTGCTGTAGCCGGCCAGATTCTCGAACTTGGTGAGCGGCTTCAGGAAGCCGAGCTTGACGGTGCCGGTCGGGCCGTTACGGTGCTTGCTGATGATCACCTCTGCCACGCCCGGCTCCTTCGACTCCTTGTTGTAGTAGTCGTCGCGGTAGATGAACATGATGATGTCCGCGTCCTGCTCGATGGCGCCGGATTCGCGCAGGTCGCTCATCATGGGGCGCTTGTCGGTGCGGCTTTCCACGCCGCGGCTGAGCTGAGACAGCGCGATCACCGGGCACTTCAGCTCCTTGGCGAGCATCTTCAGGCCGCGGGAGATTTCACCCACGGCCGTCGCACGGTTCTCGTCGCCCGAGCTGCTGGTCGACATGAGCTGCAGGTAGTCGACCACGATCAGGCCCAGCCTCCCGTACTGGCGCGCCAGGCGGCGCGCGTTGGCGCGCAGTTCGCTGGTCGAAAGGCCCGGCGTCTCGTCGATGTGCAGCGACACGGTGCGCAGCTTCTCGATGGCTTCGGTGAGCCGCGGCCACTCCTCGTCGGTGAGCTTGCCGGTGCGCAGGTGGCCCTGGTCGATGCGGCCGATGGAGCCCACGATACGCACCGCCAGCTGCGCCGCGCCCATTTCCATGGAGAACACTGCCACCGGCAGGCCTTCGTCGAGCGCCACGTGCTCGGCGATGTTGATCGCGAGCGAGGTCTTGCCCATCGAGGGGCGCGCGGCCAGCACGATCATGTCGCCCGGCTGCAGGCCCGAGGTCATCTTGTCGAAGTCGTTGAAGCCGGTGCGAACGCCCGTGATGTCGTTCGGGTTCTCGGCCATCTCCGTCACGCGGTCGAGCAGGTCGACCACCAGGGCATCCATGCTCTGGAAGCCCTGTTTCATCCGCGTGCCTTCCTCGCCGATGTTGAAGATCTTCTGCTCGGCCTCGTCGAGGATCTTGTCGACCGGCTTGCCCTGCGGATTGAAGGCGTTGGTCGCGATCTCGTCGCTGGCGGAAACCAGCTTGCGAAGAATGGAACGCTCGCGAACGATCTCGGCGTAGCGGCGGATGTTGCTCGCGCTGGGCACGTACTGCGCGAGCGAATTCAGGTAGACCAGCCCGCCGATTTCGTCGGCCTTGCCGAGGTTCTGCAACTGCTCGTAGACGGTGATCACGTCGGCCGGCTTGCTGGCGTTGATCAGCCCGCCGATGGCTGCGTAGATCAGCTTGTGCTCGTGGCGGTAGAAGTCGCCGTCGACCAGCAGGTCCCCCATGCGGTCCCAGGCGCCATTGTCGAGCAGCAGGCCGCCGAGCACGCTCGATTCGGCCTCGATGGAATGAGGCGGAATGCGCAGTTGAGCGACTTGGCGATCGGCCGACGGGTCATTGTCGGCATAGGAAAAAACGGCGGACATGGACTTCCCTTGCAACCCTGCATGCTAAGCCGCGCAGGTCGATGCGAGTGTGGACAAGATTGTGAATAAACGGTGATCTTCCAGTGCAATCGGCTGGAAAAGACGGGACAACCTCGGTTCGGAAAAAGAAAAGCCGCCCGAAGGCGGCTTTTGCGCAGCGCACGAAGCGCTGTGGACGATCAGGCGGTTTCGCCGTAGACCGTCACGGTGATGTCAACCACCACGTCGGTGTGCAGGGCCACGCTTACGGTGCTGTCGCCGACGATCTTGATCGGACCGTTGGGCAGGCGCACTTGCGACTTGGCAACCTTGTAGCCTTGCTTGCCCAGCTCTTCGGCGATGTCGCCGTTGGTGACCGAGCCGAACAGGCGGCCGTCGACGCCAGCCTTTTGCGTCAGCTTGATGGTCGTGCCACCGAGCTTTTCGCCTTGAGCTTGCGATTCGGCCAGCTTGGCGGCCGCAGCCTTCTCGAGTTCGGCGCGCTTGGCTTCGAATTCGGCCTTGTTGGCGGCGGTGGCGCGGCGGGCGCGGCCCGTCGGGATCAGGAAGTTGCGTGCGTAGCCGTCCTTGACCTTGACGATGTCGCCCAGGGCGCCGACGTTGACAACCTTGTCCAGAAGAATGATTTGCATGGTGTCGACTCCTTAGACGCGGTGCTGGTCGCTGTACGGCACCATGGCCAGGAAGCGCGCGCGCTTGATGGCGGTGTTCAGCTGGCGCTGGTAGATCGCGCGCGTGCCGGTCAGGCGTGCGGGGATGATCTTGCCGTTTTCGCTGATGAAGTCACGCAGCGTGTCGATGTCCTTGTAGTCGATTTCCTCGACGCCGGCGACGGTGAAGCGGCAGAAGCGCTTGCGCTTGAACAGCAGCGACTGGGTGTTGCGCTTCGGGCGCTTGTCTTTGTTGAATTTCTTGAACGTGGCCATTTCGGGACCTCTTGTCGAAAATTAATCTTGCTGAAAATCCTGGATGTGCAGGACCGGATGCTTGCCGTTGCCCGGTGTCGCGAGGAAGCCCTGAAAACGCCAGAGACTTCCCATCGACTGTCTTGCGAGCCGTTCGGCGATGGCGCCGAAGGCAACAGCCTTGAGGGCCGTCTTCACCTGCCTGGGCTTTCCTGCCTCCTGGAGCGTCGACTCGTGTTCGAGCTTCAGGTCTAGGGCGGGCAAGCCGGCTGGCGTGAATCGCAGGTTTCCGAGTTCGGCAACGGAGGCGGTCAGCAGCAGCTGGTTGACCCCGGTTGCCGCAGCGGCGGCAGTCACGCCATCAGTTGTTGTTGGCGGCGTACTCGGCCTGCTGGGCCTTGCGGGCCTCTTCGCGCTCGACCGTCTTCATCATCGACGAAGGACCGGTTTCGGCCTTCTTCTTCTGGACGGTCAGGTGACGCAGCACGGCGTCGTTGAACTTGAACGCGTGTTCCAGTTCGCCCATCACGGTCTGCTCAGCTTCGATGTTGACGCACAGGTAGTGGGCCTTGTTGAGCTTGTTGATCTGGTAGGCCAGCTGACGGCGGCCCCAGTCTTCGACGCGGTGGACCTTGCCGCCGCCGGCCGTGATCAGGCCCTTGTAGCGCTCCAGCATGGCCGGAACTTGTTCGCTCTGATCCGGGTGGATCAGCAAAATGATTTCGTAGTGACGCATGGCACTCCTTGTGGATTCTTCCGAGGAAGAGGAAAAGCCACCTGCAGCGTCGGGCGCAGTGTGGCAAGGCAAAGCCGGCGATTATAGCCCTCTCCGGGCCGATCCGACAAGAGACCCAGGACTCAGTCGTTCAGCGCCTTGTCGAGCGCGGCGGCCTTCTCGGCCCCGACGGCTGCGCGGATCTTCGGCGCCAGCGCCAGCAGGTCGTCGTAGCCCGTGGCGGCCTCCACCTGCAGGTTGAGCCGGAAACCCTTCAGGCCCAGGCTGCCGGTCAGTTGGGTGGCGATGGGGTAGGCATCCTTGTAGCGCTGCTGCTTGCTGCGGCCCGAAGAGCCCTGGGCAGGCGCTGCGGCCGCCGTGGACGCCGCAGAAGGCGGCGCGCTTCCCGCTGCCGGCTCCAGCAATCCCAGCCCGACCATCTGATCGATATCTTCGCGGACGATGCCCATGCCGGCCGCCAGCACGTCATCGACCGAGCGCTTGCCGTCGAACAGGATGAACGCCGAGCGCTGGCGCGGCGACAGCGGGACCGAGCGATCTTTCAGTGCCTGGTGGCCGGTTTCCGTCTTGACGAGGATCATGGTGTTCTTCCCTTCCGGGATACGCCCGTGAGTCCCGCCAGTCTGGCATCAAATACGCAATTTGTTTCAATCACCGGCCCAGGTCGCGGGAATCCCCCCATGGGGATTTCCGCAATCCAGAGCTTCGGCCTTCGCCCGGCTCAGCGCTTGGCGAGCTGCTGCCAGGTGTCGATCACGCTGTCGGGGTTCAGCGAGATCGATTCGATGCCCTGCTCCGCCAGCCACAGTGCGAAGTCGGGATGGTCGCTGGGGCCCTGGCCGCAGATGCCGACGTACTTGCCCTGCGACTTGCAGGCCTTGATGGCGCGGCTAAGCATGGCCTTGACGGCCGGGTCGCGCTCGTCGAAGTCGGCGGCCAGCAGTTCCAGGCCCGAATCGCGATCGAGGCCCAGCGTGAGCTGGGTCAGGTCGTTCGAGCCGATCGAGAAGCCGTCGAAGTACTGCAGGAACTCGTCGGCCAGCACGGCGTTGCTCGGCACCTCGCACATCATGATCAGCTTGAGCTCGTTGTCGCCGCGCTTCAGGCCGTGCTCGGCCAGCAGGCCGGTCACGCGCTCGGCCTGGCCGAGGGTGCGCACGAAGGGCACCATGATCTGCACGTTGGTCAGGCCCATGTCGTTGCGCACGCGCTTGAGCGCCTCGCATTCCATGGCGAAGGCTTCGCCGAAGTCGGCGCTCAGGTAGCGCGCGGCGCCGCGGAAGCCCAGCATCGGGTTCTCTTCCTCGGGCTCGTAGCGGCTGCCGCCGATCAGCTTGCGGTACTCGTTCGACTTGAAGTCGGACAGGCGCACGATCACCTTCTTCGGCCAGAAGGCCGCGGCGATGGTCGCGATGCCCTCTGCCACCTTGTCGACGTAGAAGGCGCGCGGCGAGGCGTGGCCGCGGGCCACCGACTCGACCGCCTTCTTCAGGTCGTTGTCGACGTTCGGGTAGTCGAGGATCGCCTTCGGGTGCACGCCGATGTTGTTGTTGATGATGAACTCCAGGCGGGCGAGGCCCACGCCGTGGTTCGGCAGCTGCGCGAAGTCGAAGGCGAGCTGGGGGTTGCCCACGTTCATCATCAGCTGGATGTCGATCTCGGGCATCACGCCGCGCTGCACCTCGGTCACCTCGGTCTCGAGCAGGCCGTCGTAGATGAAGCCGGTGTCGCCCTCGGCGCAGCTCACCGTGACCAGCGTGCCGTCCTTCAGCAGGTCGGTGGCGTCGCCACAGCCGACCACCGCAGGAATGCCCAGCTCGCGCGCGATGATGGCCGCGTGGCAGGTGCGCCCGCCGCGGTTGGTGACGATGGCCGAGGCGCGCTTCATCACCGGTTCCCAGTTGGGGTCGGTCATGTCGGTGACGAGCACGTCGCCGGCCTGCACCTGGTCCATCTCACTGATGCTGTGCACGAGCCGCACGGGGCCGGTGCCGATCTTCTGGCCGATGGCACGGCCTTCGGCCAGCACGGCGCCCTTGCCCAGAAGCTTGTAGCGCTGCTCGGCCTTGCCCTGCTGCTGGCTTTTTACCGTCTCGGGACGGGCCTGCAGGATGTAGAGCTGGCCGTCGGTGCCGTCCTTGCCCCACTCGATGTCCATCGGGCGGCCGTAGTGCTCCTCGATCACCAGTGCGTACTTGGCGAGCTGCTCGACCTCGGCGTCGGTCAGCGAGTAGCGGTTGCGCTGCTCGGCCTTGACGTCGGTGGTCTTCACCAGCTTGCCGGTCGCCTTCTTTTCCTCGGGCGTGGCGAACTCCATCTGGATCAGCTTGGAGCCGAGGTTGCGGCGGATCACGGCCTTCTTGCCGGCCTTCAGGGTCGGCTTGTGCACGTAGAACTCGTCGGGGTTCACCGCGCCCTGCACCACCGTCTCGCCCAGGCCGTAGCTGGAGGTGATGAAGACCACGTCCTCAAAGCCCGATTCGGTGTCGATGGTGAACATCACGCCGGCGGCGCCGAGGTCGGAACGCACCATGCGCTGCACGCCGGCCGACAGCGCGACCACGTCGTGCTCGAAGCCCTTATGCACGCGGTAGCTGATGGCGCGGTCGTTGTAGAGGGAGGCGAACACCTCCTTCATCTTGTGCAGCACGTCGTCGATCCCGACCACGTTCAGGAAGGTTTCCTGCTGGCCCGCGAAGGAGGCGTCGGGCAGGTCTTCGGCAGTGGCCGAAGAACGCACGGCGAACGATGCCGACGGATTGCCGGCGCTCAGCGTGGCGAAAGCCTCGGTGATGGCCTTCTGCAGGTCGGCGGGGAACGGCTGGGCCTCGACCATGCCGCGGATCTCGGCGCCGGCGGCGGCCAGGGCACGAACGTCGTCGACGTTCAGGGCGGCCAGGCGCTTGCTGATCTTGTCGGCCAGGCCATCGTGGGCCAGGAACTGGCGGAACGCGTGGGCCGTGGTCGCGAAACCGGTGGGCACCCGCACGCCTTGCGGCAGCTGCGAGATCATTTCGCCGAGGCTGGCGTTCTTGCCGCCAACCGCCTCGACGTCGGTCATTCTCAGGTTTTCAAACGGTACGACCAGGGCGGTCGCGTCGAAAAGTGCAGACATGGGAAAGCTCCAGAAGTTGAAACCTGTGCCGCATGCAGACGGCGCGGCACGATCGTTCTCGTTGCTTTGGGTGCGGGCGCGGTGTGCATGGAGAGAATTGGGGTTGGGAAAGCGGATTCCCGATAATGGCCCTGATTGTAGGCGGGGCAAGGTTGTCCGCGCCGCAGGACAAGGCCGCATGACCATGCATTCACGTACTGTTTTCTTTGTTTCAGACGGCACCGGCATCACCGCCGAGACCTTCGGCAATGCCGTTCTCGCCCAGTTCGAGATGAAGCCCCGCCACGTGCGGCTGCCGTTCACCGACACGGTCGACAAGGCCCACCAGGCGGTGAGGCAAATAAACCACACCGCCGAAATCGAGGGCGTACGCCCCATCGTCTTCACCACGCTGGCCAACATGGACGTGCTGGAGGTGATCGAGACCGGCTGCAAGGGCATGCTGCTGGACATGTTCGGCACCTTCGTGCGCCCCCTCGAGATCGAGCTGGCCATGAAGTCGAACCACCGCATCGGCCGCTTCAGCGACGTCAGCAAGAGCAAGGAATACAACGACCGCATCGCCGCGATCGACTTCAGCCTGCAGCACGACGACGGCCAGAGCAACCGCGACCTGGAGGGCGCCGACGTGATCCTGGTCGGCGTGAGCCGCAGCGGCAAGACGCCGACTTCGCTTTACCTGGCGATGCAGCACGGCCTGAAGGCTGCCAACTACCCGCTCATTCCGGAAGATTTCGACCGCCGCCAGCTGCCGCCGGCCCTGATTCCGCATCGCAAGAAGATCTTCGGCCTGACCATCCAGCCCGAGCGGCTCAGCGAAATCCGCAACGAGCGCCGGCCCAATTCACGCTACGCCAGCATTGAGAACTGCCGCCACGAAGTTGCCGAGGCCGAGGCGATGATGCGGCGCGCGGGCATCCGATGGCTCTCGACCACCACGAAGTCGATCGAAGAGATCGCCACCACGATCCTGCAGGAGCTGCGGCCCGAGCGCCTGGTCTATTGATACCGCTATCTTTTAAATAGCAAAAAGCGCCCCACCGGGGCGCTTTTTCGCTTCGAATCGCCGATGGCGGTTTAGGCAGGGGCCGAGGTGCGGATCAGATGGTCGAACGCACCCAGCGCAGCCTTCGCGCCGTCGCCGGCCGCGATGATGATCTGCTTGAACGGCACCGTGGTCGCGTCGCCTGCCGCGAACACGCCAGGCACCGAGGTCTGGCCGCGCGCGTCGACGATGATCTCGCCGTGCTTCGACAGCTCGACCGTGCCCTTGAGCCAGTCGGTGTTGGGCACCAGCCCGATCTGGATGAACACGCCCTCGAGCTCGACCTTCTTCGACTCGCCCGTCGCGCGGTCCTTGTAGACCAGGCCGTTGACCTTCTGGTCGCCGGTGATCTCGGTGGTCTGCGCGTTGGTGAACACGTCGACGTTCTTCAGGCTCCTGAGCTTGCGCTGCAGCACGGCATCGGCGCGCAGTTGCGTGTCGAACTCGATCAGCGTGACGTGGCCGACGATGCCGGCCAAGTCGATGGCTGCCTCGACGCCCGAGTTGCCGCCGCCGATCACCGCCACGCGCTTGCCCTTGAAGAGAGGACCGTCGCAGTGCGGGCAATAGGCCACGCCCTTGTTCTTGAACTCGTGCTCGCCGGGCACGTTGATGTTGCGCCAGCGCGCACCGGTCGAAATGATGACCGACTTGCTCTTGAGCGAGGCACCGCTCTCGAGCTGCACTTCGATCAGCCCGTCGCCCGGCACCAGCGCCTTGGCGCGCTGCAGGTTCATGATGTCGACGTCGTAGTCGCGCACATGCTCCTCGAGCGCGTGGGCGAACTTCGGCCCTTCGGTTTCCTTGATCGAGATGAAGTTCTCGATGCCCATGGTGTCGAGCACCTGGCCGCCGAAACGCTCGGAGGCGACGCCGGTGCGGATGCCCTTGCGCGCCGCGTACACGGCGGCCGCAGCGCCCGCGGGGCCGCCGCCGACGATCAGCACGTCGAACGGGTCCTTGCCGGCGATCTTCTTGGCTTCGCGCTCGACGCCGCTGGTGTCGATCTTGGCGAGGATCTCCTCCAGGCTCATGCGGCCCTGGCCGAACTCGGTGCCGTTCAGGAACACGGTCGGCACAGCCATGATCTGGCGTTCCTTGACTTCGTCCTGGAAGGTGCCTCCCTCGATCATCGTGGTGCGGATGCGCGGGTTCTGCACGGCCATGAGGTTCAGGGCCTGGACCACGTCGGGGCAGTTGTGGCAGGTGAGCGAGACGTAGATCTCGAACTCGAAGTCGCCGTCGAGCGCCTTGATCTGGTCGAGCACGGCCTGCTCGACCTTCGGGGGATAGCCACCGATCTGCAGCAACGCGAGGATCAGCGACGTGAATTCATGGCCCATCGGCAGGCCGGCAAAGCGCGGGCCGTGGTTTTCGCTCGGACGGTTGACCGAGAACGAGGGCTTGCGATGGTTGTCGTCGCGGCTTTCGGTCAGCCTGACCAGCGGCGACGATTCGGCGACGTCCTTCAGCAGCGACAGCATCTCGCCCGAGGCCTTGCTGTCGTCGAGCGAGGCGACGATCTCGATCGGCTGCGTGGCGCGTTCGAGGTAACTCTTCAATTGGGCTTTGGTGTTTGCGTCGAGCATGAGGGACTCTCTTTCGATAACGTAAAACTATCAAATGGGGCTGAAAAAGCCCGGGGGCCTATGAGCGCCCGGGCTTTCGCGCGGGTGACGCTCAGATCTTGCCGACGAGGTCCAGCGACGGGGCGATCGTCTTGTCGCCTTCATTCCACTTGGCCGGGCAGACTTCGTTCGGGTGGGCGGCGGTATAGACCGCTGCCTTCAGCTTGCGCAGCGTTTCCTTCACGTCGCGGGCGATTTCGTTGGAGTGCACTTCGGCGGTCTTGATGATGCCTTCGGGGTTGATCACGAAGGTGCCGCGCAGCGCCAGGCCTTCTTCGGGGATGTGCACGCCGAAAGCGTTGGTCAGCGTGTGGGTCGGGTCGCCGACCAGGGGGAACTTGGCCTTGCCGACGGCCGGCGAGGTGTCGTGCCAGACCTTGTGCGAGAAGTGCGTGTCGGTGGTCACGATGTAGACCTCGGCGCCCAGCTTCTGGAACTCGGCGTAGTGTTCGGCCGCGTCTTCGACTTCGGTCGGGCAGTTGAAGGTGAATGCCGCCGGCATGAAGATCAGCACGGACCATTTGCCCTTGAGCGTCTCGTCGGAAACGTCGATGAACTTGCCGTTGAGGTAGGCCTGGGTCTTGAAGGGCTGGACTTGGGTGTTGATCAGGGACATGTTGATTCCTTGGATGCTTCGGTTGGACAAAAGATGAGAGCGGGACATGAGTATAACTACCAATTCGACCAAATTAATAGCTATCACCTATTAAAAGCATTGGGTCTCGCTATGTTTTCGATGGCTTCGAAATGCGTTCGGCAACGCAGCAATACGAACGTGTATCACCATCACACGCATGCAGACCGACGCAGCATGGGTTTGCTTGCAAGCGCGTGTTTGGACCTCTGACAATCACCGCTTTTAGAACAAGGAAAAACCATGAAGGGCGACCCCAAAGTCATCGAACACCTGCAGGCGCAGCTCAAGAACGAGCTGACCGCGATCAACCAGTACTTCCTGCACTACCGCATGCTCAAGCACTGGGGCCTGGACAAGCTGGCGAAGAAGGAATACGAGGAATCGATCGGCGAGATGAAGCATGCCGACAAGCTCATGGACCGCATCTTCATGCTCGACGGCCTGCCCAACCTGCAGGACCTCGGCAAGCTGAACATCGGCGAAGACGTGCCCGAACTGCTGCGTTGCGACCTCGGCGCCGAAACCGGCGCGCAGGCCACCATCAAGGACGGCATCGCGCATTGCGAATCGGTGCGCGACTATGTCTCGCGCGACCTGCTCCAGGAGATCCTGGACGACACCGAGGAGCACATCGACTTCCTCGAAACCCAGATCGACCTGATCGACAAGGTCGGCCTGCAGAACTACCTGCAGTCGCAGATGGGCGAGCTCGAATAAGGCGGGGCCCGCCTCTCCTTGATCGACGGGACTTCGGTCCCGTTTTTTATTGCTTTACGTAACTTCACCGCTCACGAATAACAGTCATTCTCATTCGCACGGATAAAATCCGCGCCTTCGATGACTGCCGCCGCCCGCCCCGACAACCGCCGCCGTGCCTACTGGCTCAAGACCCTGCACGAATGGCACTGGGTGAGTTCGGCGATCTGCCTCATCGGCATGATCCTGTTCAGCGTCACGGGCTTCACCCTCAATCACGCGAGCCAGATCGAGGCCAGGCCGGTCGTCACCAGTCTGGCCGGCACGATCGACGAGACCATGCGCGCGCAGCTCGAGAAGCAGCTGCCCGCCGCCAAGGCTCTCAAGGGCAAGGCCCCTCTTCCCCCCGAACTCCAGGCCTGGGTGCAGAAGCACTGGGACATCAGCACCGCCGGCCGCGAGGCCGAGTGGTCCGACGACGAGATCTACCTGTCGCTGCCGCGTCCCGGCGGCGACGCGTGGCTGCGCCTGAGCCTGGCCGACGGCGAGATCGAATACGAGCGCACCGACCGCGGCTGGCTCTCCTACCTCAACGACCTCCACAAGGGCCGCAACACGGGCGCCGCGTGGAGCTGGTTCATCGACATCTTCGCGGGCGCCGCCCTGGTCTTCTCGATCACGGGCCTCTTCATTCTCAAGATGCATGCGGGCAACCGGCCTTTCACATGGCCGATGGTCGGCATGGGGCTGGTCGTGCCGGTGCTGCTCGCGCTGCTGTTCATTCACTGAATTCGTTCATCAATTCATCCAGATCCAGGAAAGAGGTTTCCCGTGCTCGTTCGCTACTCACTCGCGCCGCTGGCCATGTCGGCGCTGTTCGCGGCTCCGGCCTTCGCGTCCGGGCTGGCCGTCAACATCGAGATTCCCCGGCTGAACGTCTCCGAGTACCACCGCCCCTACGTGGCGACCTGGATCGAGCGCGCCGACAACACCGTCGCCGGCACGCTGGCCGTCTGGTACGACGTGCGCACCAAGACCAACAACCCCGAGGGCGAAGGCACGAAGTGGCTGAAGGACATGCGCCAGTGGTGGCGCCGCGGCGGCCGCGAGCTGTCGGTGCCGGTCGACGGCGTGACGGGCGCGACCAGGCCCGCCGGCAAGCACCAGCTGAGCTTCACGGAAGGCACGGCGCCGATGCCCAAGCTCGCCCCCGGCGCCTACAAGCTGGTAGTAGAGGCTGCGCGCGAAGTCGGCGGCCGCGAGGTCGTGAGCATCCCCTTCCAGTGGCCACCGACGGCGGCAGCGCAGCCGACCGCGACGGGCAAGGAAGAGCTCGGCGAGATCAGGCTCGAACTCAAGCCCTGAACAAGTCTCCCGCACCGCAGCCCGCCCATCAGAAAGGACCCGCCATGACCCGCTTCAACCTGCGCCTCGCTTCCCTCGCAATTGCCCTGTCGGCCGCCGCGTCGCTCGCCCAGGCGCACAACGCCTGGCTGCTGCCCTCCTCCACCGTGTTCTCCAAGGCCGACACCGTGACGGTCGACGCAGCCGTGTCCAACGACCTGTTCGTCGCCAACCACGCGCCGCTGCGCCTGGACGGCCTGCAGATCACCGCGCCCGACGGCAGCACCGTCAAGCCCGAAACCGAGGCCAAGCTCAAGCTGCGCAACGTGTTCGACGTGAGCGTGGCGCAGCCCGGCACCTACCGCATCGCCGTGATCAACGCCGGCGCCTTCGCGAGCTGGAAGGACAAGGCCACGGGCCAGACCAAGCGCGCGCGTGGCACTGCGGAGACCATCGGCAAGGAGATTCCGGCCGACGCGCAGGACGTGACGGTCACGCAGTCGTCCGGCCGCATCGAGACCTTCGTGACCGTCGGCAAGCCTTCCGCGCTCAAGCCTGTCGGCCAGGGCCTGGAGCTGATCGCCACCGGCAGCCCGACCGACCTGGTCAAGGGCGAGAAGGCCACCTTCACGCTGAACCTCGACGGCCAGCCCGCCAAGGGGCTCGAAGTGACGGTGACGGCGGGCAACACGCAGTACCGCGACAAGCTCGAGGAAATCAAGCTCAAAACCGACGACAAGGGCCAGTTCAGCGTGACCTGGCCGGCCGCGGGCATGTACTGGCTCGACGCCAGCACCAAGGACAACAAGACCACGGTGCCGCAGGCCAAGGAACGTCGCCTGAGCTACGCGGCCACCCTCGAAGTGATGCCCTGAGGCCGCGGCAGAGCGGACCACCTCCTTGGGCCTTTCGTTCAGCACCTGGCGCGCTGGCGGCTACGCCAACGCGGCCGTCCCCCGCCCTGCCGATCCCGCGACGCTGCAGCAGCTGGGCGGCCAGACCATGGGCACCACCTGGTCGCTGCGTTTCGACAACCCGCGGATGCTGCCGCTGCCGGAAGTGCGCCTGGCCGTCGAATCGGCGCTCGACCGCGTGATCGCGCAGATGAGCCACTGGGAACCCGATTCGGACATCAGCCGGATCAACCGCGCCGAGCCCGGGTCGCGCCACATCCTGCCGGCGGAGCTCGCCACCGTGCTGCGATGCGCGTCCCGGTGGGCGACGGCCAGCGGCGGTGCGATCGATCCGACCGTCGGCCCGCTGGTTGCCTGCTGGGGCTTCGGTCCTGAAGCCGGCGCCGAAAACACCCTGCCCGCCGCGGATGCCCTGGCCGGGGCGCGAGAGCGCGTCGGCTGGTCGCGGCTGGCTTTCGATGCCGCCGATGGCTCGCTGCTGCAGCCCGGGGGCGTCGCGCTCGATCTCTCGGGCATTGCCAAGGGCTTCGCGGTCGATCACGGCATCGAGGCCTTGCGCGCGCTGGGCATCACGGACGCGCTTCTCGAAATCGGCGGCGAGCTGCGAGGCATCGGCAAGCGGCCTGGCGGGCAACCCTGGCAGGTGCTCGTCGACGGCGATCCGGCCGGGGCCAGGCGCGTGGCCCTGGCCGATATGGCTATCGGCACCTCGGGCGACCGATGGCACCAGCGTTCGCACGAGGGGCGCCGCTGGTCGCACACCATCGATCCCCGGACGGGCGAGCCGGTCGCGCATGCTCTCGCCAGCGTCACCGTGCTGCACGCCGAATGCATGCAGGCCGACGCGCTCGCCACCGTGCTGACGGTGCTGGGGCCAGATGAAGGATTCGACTTCGCGCTGCAGCACGGCGTTGCCGCGCTGTTCGTGAGCCATGGCGTTCCTTCGCCCGCCGCAAAGGCCACGCCCGCCTGGCCCGCGCCGGCCGGCACATGAACGACTTCGGCTGGCGCGCCCTGGGCGCGGGCTCAACCTTTGCTGCGTACGCGGCGCTCTGCGCGTCGATCTACCTGCGCGAGCACAGGCGAAAAGCCGCGGCCGCGCGCGATGCCGCAGCGCTTTCAGGTGACAGCGACGAGCCCCCGGTGCTCGTGCTGTTCGCCAGCCAGACCGGCCAGGCCGAGGCCATCGCGTGGCAGACCGCCCGGCAGCTGGGCGCCGCGGGCGTCCCGGCGCGCGTGATGGAACTGAACGCGCTGGACGCCCCTGCACTGGCCGCCGCGCGCCGCGCGCTGTTCATCGCCAGCACGTATGGCGAAGGCGATGCACCCGACGGCGCCAGCGTGTTCGTCGAGCGCACGATGACGGCGAATTCGCCACCTGCGCTGCCTTCGCTGGGCTACTCGGTGCTGGCCCTGGGCGACCGGCAGTACGCCAACTTCTGCGGCTTCGGCCGCGCGCTCGACGAGTGGCTGCAGGCCGCGGGCGCCACGCGCGAATTCGATCGCATCGAGGTCGACAACAGCGACCCGGCCGCGCTGGCGGCCTGGCAAGCGCAATGGGGCGCAGTGCCGGAGGGCGGCACCGGCGATGCGGCCCCTGCCAGCTTCGCCCAATGGCGGCTCGTTGCGCGCGAGCGCCTCAATCCGGGCAGCGCGGGCGGGCCGGTCTTCCACCTCGGGCTGGTGCCGCAGTCGGGCCCCATTCCGCCCTGGGCCCCGGGCGACCTCGCGCAGGTGGCCGTGGCGAGCGATCCGAAGCGGCCGCGCGACTACTCCATCGCCTCAGTGCATGCCGACGGCGAACTGCAGCTGCTGGTGCGGCAGGAACAGCATCCGGACGGCACGCTCGGTGCCGCATCGGGCCTGCTCACGTCCACGCTCAGCATCGGCGACACGGTGGCCTTGCGCGTGCGGCCGCACCGGGGCTTCCGGCTGGACGGCAACGAGACGCGGCCGCTGATCCTCGTCGGCAACGGAACCGGCATCGCGGGCCTGCGCGCGCATCTTCGGGCGCGCGCGGCCATGGGCAGACACGACAACTGGCTGGTGTTCGGCGAGCGCCAGGCGGCCCACGACTTCCTCTATCGCGAAGAACTCGAGGCATGGCGGGCCGATGGCGTGCTCAAGCGGCTCGACATGGTCTTCTCGCGCGACCAGGCCGAACGCTTCTACGTCCAGCACCGGCTGCTGCAGTCGGCCGACACTCTGCTGCGCTGGCTGCACGACGGCGCGGCCATCTACGTCTGCGGGAGCCTGCAAGGCATGGCCTCGGGCGTGGACGCGGCATTGCGCCAGATCGCTGGCGAGGCGTTGTTCAGCGAGCTGGCGACGAGCGGCCGCTACCGGCGCGACGTGTACTGAGGCTCGGCAGCCTTGCGAGCTTTCGTTGCACAACAGCAACGCGCCTGCCACGTCCGTTAATTAATTCGACTCAATTGTTAATTTTGATATTGAGAACCAATATCATTCGCAGCGATTTGCGACACCTCGCGAGTCGACTCACCCAGCCAGTCCCCCTCGTTTCTCCGACCCAGGAATGCAGGCCGCCCGGACATCGCCAGTCGAGTCCTGCCGCCCGCCCCTTTCGGAGAAAACTTCATGGCCTACATCAAGAGCCGCAAACACACCGTTGCGCGCGCCGTTCCTCACCTCTCGGGCGCTGCCGCCGCCACGCTGCTGGCCATTGCGGCACCCGGCGCCCTGGCCCAATCGGGAGGCGCACTTCCCGAAGTCCGCGTGCAGGACACCGCCACCGCCGACTACAAGACCGACAACTCGTCGAACCCCAAGTTCACGGCCCCGCTGGTGAACACGCCCCAGACCATCCAGGTCATCAAGGAACAGATCATTCGCGACCAGGGCGCGACCACGCTGACCGAGGCGCTGCGCAACACCCCCGGCGTGGGCACCTTCTTCCTCGGGGAGAACGGCAACACCAACACCGGCGACGCCGTCTTCATGCGCGGCTTCGACAGCTCCAGCGCCATCTTCGTCGACGGCATCCGCGACCTGGGCTCGGTCTCGCGCGACATCTTCAACATCGAACAGGTCGAAGTCGTGAAGGGTCCCTCGGGCACCGACGTGGGCCGCACTTCGCCGACCGGCTACATCAACCTCGTCACCAAGAAGCCCAAGCTGGAAGACAGCTTCCTGGGCTCGCTGAGCTTCGGCAGCGCCGACTTCAAGCGCGGCAGTGTCGACTGGAACAAGTCGCTCAGCGGTGCCAACGGCATCGGCGCGGCCTTCCGCCTGAACGCGGTGAGCGAAGACGGCGGCGTGGCGGGCCGCGACTTCGTCAAGAACAAGCGCTGGGCGATCGCGCCTTCTCTCGCCCTCGGCCTGAACAGCCCGACGCGCATCTTCCTCGACTACCTGCACGTCAAGCAGAACAACGTCCCCGACGGCGGCGTGCCCACCATCGGCCTTCCGGGCTACACCACGCCCGACGCCACCGCGATCAACCGCGGCCTGGCCCGCCGCACCTACCTGAACTACGCGCCGCGCGTCGATTCGAGCAACTTCTACGGCACCAGCTCGGACTTCGACAACGTCACGGCCGACATGTTCACCGCGCGCATCGAGCACGACCTCACGCCCGACATCACCATCCGCAACACCACGCGCTACGGCAAGACCTCGCAGGACTACATGCTGACGTCCTTCATGGGCGGCGGCCTGACGTCGACGAACGGCGCCGGCACCCTGCCCGCGGCGAACTCGGGCTTCCTGAACACGGTGATCCCGACGATTCCGGCAAGCTGGACGATCACGCGCAACCTGCCCACCAACAAGGACCAGGAAAACACGATCTTCACCAACCAGACGAGCGTGTCGGCCAAGTTCAACACGGGCAGCATCAGCCACTCGTTCAACGGCGGCCTCGAATTCATCCGCGAGAAGCAGACCGCCAACAACTTCTACGCACCAGGCTTTGCGAGCGTGGGCACCACGCTGGCCGCCGCCGGCTCGTGGCCCGCCGCCAACCTCTACAACCCGAACCCGTACGTGAGCGGCTACAACCGCATCGCCAACGGCACGGGCTCGGACGGCAGCACCGACACCATCGGCCTGTACGCCTTCGACACGCTGAAGTTCAACGAGCAATGGCAGCTGACCGCCGGCCTGCGCTACGACCACTACTCGACCACCTACAACGCCACCGCCCTGACGCTGGCGCGCAGCGGCAACGGCCCGCAGACCTCGACCATCACGCCGACCAGCCTGAAGCTGTCGGACAACCTGCTCTCCGGCAAGATCGGCCTGGTCTACAAGCCGACCGAGAACAGCAGCGTCTACGCCGCCTATGGCACCGCGGCGCAACCGCCGGGCGGCGCCAACTTCCAGCTGGCCGCCGGCGGCACCGGCAACAGCACCGGACGCACCGACTTCCTGCCGCAGAAGGCCAAGACCTACGAACTCGGCACCAAGTGGGACGTGATGAACAAGCGCGTGGCCCTGACTGCGGCGCTCTATCGCACGGACGTGAGCAACGAGGTGGTGCAGGACTCGGTCACGCAACAGTACTTCCAGACCGGCAAGAAGCGCGTGCAGGGCGTGGAACTCGGCGTGTCGGGCGCGCTGACCGACAACTGGGGCGTGAGCTCGGGCTTCACCACCATGAACACCCGCGTGCTGAGCGGCCCCTCGGTGCTGGCGGACGGCTCGACCGCCCTCGCCTACACGCCGAAGAAGGCCTTCACGCTCTGGACCACCTACCAGTTCCCGTTCGGCCTCACGCTCGGCGGCGGCGCACGCTACAACGGCAAGCTGCAGCGCGGCACCGACGGCGCGGTGGGCACGCCGGCGTATGTCGACTCGTACTGGGTGTTCGACGCGATGGCGTCCTATCGCATCAACAAGAACATCGACATCCAGCTGAACGTCTACAACCTGTTCAACAAGGACTACGTGGCGGCCATCAACAAGAGCGGCTACCGCTACACGCCGGGCATCCCCCGATCGGCCAAGATCACCGCGAACTTCGCGTTCTGACGGCCTCCTTGCGTGCACCGGCCTCGCCCGGTGCGGTGCGACACTCGAGCCCCGGCCCGCGCCGGGGCTTTTCTCATTGCGGAGTTCCCGAAAAATGATGCTGCATGTGCCCGAAGTGCTGAGCCCCGAGCAGGTGCGCGAGATGCGCGCCGCGCTCGACGCCACGCAATGGACCGACGGCCGCCAGACGGTCGGTGCGCAGGGTGCGCAGGTCAAGCGCAACCGCCAGCTGCCGGAGCATTCGCCGATCGGCAAGGAGCTGGGCGGCATCGTGTTGGCAGCGCTGGCGCGGAATGCGCTCTTCTTCTCGGCCGCCCTTCCGTCGCGCTTCGTACCGCCGCTTTTCAACCGCTATGAGGGGGGCGAGCACTACGGCGTCCACGTCGACGGCGCGGTGCGGGCCGTGCCCGGCAGCGGGCAGCAGCTGCGCACGGACCTGTCGTGCACCCTTTTTCTTTGCGACCCGGAAGACTACGAGGGCGGCGAACTGGAAGTGATCGACACCTACGGCTCGCACGAAGTGAAGCTGCCGGCCGGCGATCTCATTCTTTACCCGGCGAGCAGCCTTCACCGCGTCCAGCCCGTGACAAGGGGGGCGCGGGTCTGCTCGTTCTTCTGGCTGCAGAGCATGGTGCGTAGCGACCAGCAGCGCGGCATGCTTTTCGAGCTGGACCAGAACATCCAGAAGCTGCGCGCGCGCCTGGGCGAATGCGAGGAAACCGTGGCGCTGACGGGGCACTACCACAACCTGTTGCGGCTCTGGTCGGAGGTCTGATTTTTCAGCGGGCTGGGTGTTGCATGAATCAGTAACACATAGTTATTGTGAATGCGATGGATTCTTATTTATAATCACCCACATCCAACAGCCAGCCAACTGAGCTTTCACCGCCATGATCGTTTGTGTCTGCCGCCGAGTCTCCGACCGCGAAATCGCACGTCACGTGCGGGCCGGCATGACTTTCGACGAAGTCCAGTTCGAACTTGGCGTGGCCACCCAGTGTGGCCAATGTGAAGGCTGCGCGCGCGATATCGTCGCGCAGTGCAGCGCTTCGCACCCGGTCGCCGCATTGAATTGCGAATCGGGCCCGAGAGCGATCCAGCTTGCCAACTCCATCAAGGAAAGCAAAGCATGGAACTCGTCTCGGCAATCGGCGGCAGCCTGATCCTCGTCGCTGGTTCGGCCTGGTGGATCTTTCGCAAGTAGCGCCAGTGGCGTCTTCGTAGCGGTTTTGCTGCAATCGGGGCACCTTTGGCGGTGCCCGCATTCGAATGGTTGATCGTGTCTGACCGCTTCGCCCCCCCTCCTTCCCTCTTCGGCCTTTCGCGCAATGTCGTCATTGCCGGAGGGGTCGTCCTGTTTCACGCTGCTGCGCTGTGGGCGCTCCAGAGTGGCCTGCTGCGCCGCGCCGCCGAAGTGGTGATCCCCGTGGAGATCATCAGCCAGCTCGTGGAGCCGCCCAAGCCGGCCCCTCCCCCGCCGCCTCCGCCCCCACCGCCGGAAAAGAAGGTGGTCAAGTCGCCGCCTCCTCCGCGGCCGCAGGCGATCCGGGAACCCAAGCCGACCCCGGCGCCCAACGCGCCGACAGGCAGCGTCGAGCCCCCGCCGCCGCCGGCCCCCATTCCGCCGCCCGCTCCCGAGCCGCCGCCGGCGCCGCCTCCCGCACCGCCGGCGCCCAAGCTGGTCGAGATCAGCGAAGGCCAGACGCAGTACGTGCGCGAGCCGCGCGTGGTGTTTCCCGCAATGAGCAGGCGCCTGGGCGAATCCGGCGTCGTGGTCGTTGCCGTGTATTTCAACAGCGCAGGCATCCCCAAGCGGGCCGAAATCTTCAAGTCCAGCGGCTATGAGCGGCTCGACCAGGCTGCGCGCGAAGCGCTGATGTCCTCCCAAGTGACGCCGTTCAAGCAGCCGGGGGCCAACGAGGCCACGGTCTACATGCTGAAGGCGCCCATCCGGTTCAATCTTTCCCAGTAATTTTTTGGAGTAGTACGCATGGATTCTCAATTCGGCTTGATGAACGTCTGGAATCAGGGCGACTTCGTCACCAAGGCCGTGGCGGTGCTGCTGATCGGCATGTCGCTCGCGTCGTGGATCGTGATCATCGTCAAGGCGCTCGACGTCATCCGCTACAAGCGCCTGGCCAAGCACTCGCAGGACTTCTGGCACAGCGAAGACTTCGCCACCGCCCTGAACAAGCTGGGCAAGGACGACAGCAACCCCTTCCGCGCGCTGGCCCTCGAAGGCCGCGAGGCGGCTGCCCACCACCGCAACACCAAGGCCCACCTGCACGATGCGCTGGACGTGAGCGACTGGATCACGCGCGCGCTGCGCAACGGCATCGACGCCTTCACCGCCCGCCTGCAGACCGGCCTGGCGATCCTGGCTTCGGTCGGCTCGACGGCTCCGTTCATCGGCCTCTTCGGCACCGTGTGGGGCATCTATCACGCCCTCATGAGCATCGGCTCGGCAGGTCAGGCGACCATCGACAAGGTGGCGGGCCCGATCGGCGAGGCGCTGATCATGACGGCGCTCGGCCTGGCCGTCGCCATTCCCGCGGTGCTGGGCTACAACGCGCTGGTGCGCGGCAACAAGTTCGTGCTGACCAAGCTCAACGCCTTCGCCCACGACCTGCACGCCTACTTCGTTACGGGTGCCCGCGTCCAGAGCGGCAGCGGTGACGCCATCGTGGTTCCGCTCAAGAAGGGCTGAGCATCATGGCCTTCGGAACACAAGACGAACCCGATGAGGTGATGAACGAGATCAACATGACGCCGCTGGTCGACGTCATGCTGGTGCTGCTCATCATCTTCATCATCACCGTGCCGGTGATGAAGCACGCGGTCAACATCGACCTTCCGCGCGCCACGAGCGAGCCCGAACAGCCCAAGCCGCAGAACATCCTGTTCAGCGTCACGGCCGACGGCACCTACTACTGGAACGAGCAGAAGATCGACGACAGCGAGCTGCCGGGGCGCCTCGCCGCGGAAGCCGCCAAGGAACCTCAGCCCGAACTGCACATCCGCGGCGACAAGGCCGTTCGCTACGAGCGCGTGGCCAAGGCGATGTCGGAAGCCCGGGAAGCCGGCGTGCGCAAGATCGGCTTCGTCACCGAACCCGACGCGAAGTGACCTGAAGGAAAAGTCACAAGGAAAAAAAGTTGATCGCGACGATTGACTTCTACTTGCGAATCATTATCATTCAGTCATCGCTTCGATAAGGGAACTCAAGATGCCAGCCACACCGAATGCCTTCTCTGTCCTGAACCATCCTTCGCTCGACCAATCGGGTGGCGGCCATGCGTCCATCCAGGCAACGCGTCCGGTACCAATGCTCGAAAGCACGGAGCTCCTCAAAGGAAGCAAGACCGTGGGCATCATGCACAACGGCTCCCTCTACCGGCTGCAAGCCACCAAACTCGGCAAGCTGATCCTGACCAAGTAAGTCACCCAGCCCGCCCTTCGTGCAAGTTTCATCGTGGGGCGACTCAAGGAGATTCATCTCCGAAGGGTCGTTTTTTGCTAGCCAACGGTTTTCCGACTAGCCAAGCTTTTTTTCCACGCTGAAGCAGCCCCAAACGAAAACGCCGACCTCGAAGTCGGCGTTTTGCTTTGCGCGAAAGAAAAGAATCAGAGGCCGAGAGCCGCAATGCCGGCCTTGGCGATCTGCGCGTCTTCGTTCGACTTCACGCCGCTCACGCCGACCGCGCCGATCACGTGGCCGTCCTTGACGATCGGCACGCCGCCTTCGAGCAGGCCCTGGACTTCAGGCGCCGTCAGGAAAGCCGTGCGGCCGCCGTTGATGATGTCTTCATAGACCTTGCTCTCGCGGCGGCCCATGGCAGCCGTATGTGCCTTGGCGGGTGCGATGTGCGAGGAGAGCGCAGCGGCGCCGTCCAGGCGCTGCAGCCACAGCAGGTTGCCGGCGTCGTCCGAGATCGCGATGGTCACTGCCCAGTTGTTCTTGAGGGCTTCGGCCTCGGCTGCTGCGGCAACGGCCTTGACGTCGGCGAGTTCGAGGAAGGATTTGGTCTTCATGATGGATGAGCTCTGCTTGCGTGAAAACCCAAGAGCATAACGGCCATGCCGCAGCCGCTGCACCTAGGCGGCTTCAGGGCTTGGGAACACCCCGCATACGGTCTTTTCGATACCCCCTCTTGCGGCCCCCTAGAATGCGCCCAACTGCATCCTTGCAGCAACCACAGGAGCTCCGGCCATGAACGACCGCGTTACCACCCTAGACACCTCTTCCGGCTACGGCCAGCCACTGGCTCAAGCCGAACGCCAGCGCGTGCTGCGCAACACCTACTGGCTGCTCGCACTGAGCCTGCTGCCCACCGTGCTGGGCGCATGGGTCGGCGTCAGCACCGGCATCACCCGCTCGCTCACCGGCGGCCTGGGCCTCATCGTCTTCCTCGGCGGCGCCTTCGGCTTCATGTTCGCCATCGAGAAGACCAAGAACTCCGCGGCCGGCGTGCCGGTGCTGCTGGGCTTCACCTTCTTCATGGGCCTGATGCTGTCGCGCCTGATCGCGATGGTGCTCGGTTTCAAGAACGGCTCCGAACTCATCATGACGGCCTTCGGCGGCACCGCCGGCGTGTTCTTCGTGATGGCCTCGCTGGCCACCGTCATCAAGCGCGACCTGTCGGGCATGGGCAAGTTCCTGTTCGTCGGCGCCATGGTGCTGATGGTCGGCGGCATCATCAACGTGTTCGTCGGCTCGACCACCGGCATGCTGGTCATCTCGGTGGCCGCCATCGGCATCTTCTCGGCCTACATGCTCTATGACCTGAAGCAGATCATGGACGGCGGCGAAACCAACTACATCAGCGCCACGCTGGCCCTGTACCTCGACCTGTTCAACGTGTTCCAGAGCCTGCTGGCGCTGCTGGGCATCTTCGGCGGCGAGCGCGACTGAGCGAGCGAACCGGTCACCAACAAAAAGGGCCCCGAAGGGCCCTTTTTTCATTCCAGCTCGAAAACCGCAATCGACTCGACGTGCGCCGTGTGCGGGAACATGTTGACCACCCCCGCATGGGTGCAGCGATAACCCGCCTGATGCACCAGCAGGCCCGCATCGCGCGCGAGCGTCGACGGGTTGCAGCTGACGTAGACGATGCGCTTCGGCGGCGTCCAGCCGTCGGTGCGCAATTCGGGTTGCTGATGAAGATCGGCAATGGCCTTGGCCAGCGCGAATGCGCCTTCGCGCGGCGGGTCGACCAGCCACTTGTCGGCGCTGCCGTCGGCCACCAGCATCTCCGGCGTCATCTCGAACAGGTTGCGCGCCACGAAGGCCACGGGCGACAGCTCGCGGCGAGCCGACGTGGCTGGCTGATTCCTCTTGAAGTTGTCGGTCGCACGCGCCACCAGCGTGTCGCTGCCTTCGATGCCCAGCACCTCGCGCGCCTTGCTCGCCAATGGCAAGGTGAAGTTGCCAAGGCCGCAGAACCAGTCGATCACGCGCTCGTCGGGCTGAACGTCGAGCAGGCGCAGCGCCTTGCCCACCAGCGCCCGGTTGATGTGCGGGTTGACCTGCGTGAAGTCGGTGGGCTTGAACGGCATCGTGACGCCGAATTCCGGCAGCCGGTACGCCAGCGGCGTGCCGCCCTCTTCCAGCAGCTTCACGGTGTCCGGCCCCTTGGGCTGCAGCCACCATTGCACGCCTTCGTTTTTGGCCGCAAATGCCTTCAGCCGGTCGATGTCGGCGCGCGAGAGCGGTTCCAGGTGCCGCAGCACCAGGGCGATCGTGCCGAGCCGCGTGGAATCGGGCGCGTCGCCGCAGGCCAGTTCGATCTGCGGGCAGGTGTCGCGCGCGTCCATCGAGCCGATCAGCTCGCGCAGCGGCATGAGCATTTCGCTGACCTGCTTCGGCAGCACCGGGCAGACCTGCATGTCGGCCAGGTAGCGGCTCTTGCGCTCGTGAAAGCCGATCAGCACCGTGCCCTTCTTGACCACGTGGCGCACAGAGAGGCGCGCACGGTAGCGGTAATGCCAGGCCGGGCCTTCGAGCGGCCGCAGCAGGTTCTCTGGCTTGACCTTGCCGAGGTGCCAGAGGTTGTCTTCCAGCGCACGCTGCTTCACCGCCACCTGTGCGGCCGCATCGAGGTGCTGCATCTTGCAGCCGCCGCACGCGCCCGTGTGCAGGCCGAAATGGGGGCAGCCCGGGCGCACCCGCTGCGACGATTCGCGGCGGATGGTGGTGACCGTGCCCTGCTCCCAGTTGTTCTTGCGGCGATGGACGTTGAACCGCACTTCCTCGAAAGGCAGCGCGCCTTCGATGAACACGACCATGCCGTCGGCCTTGTGCGCCACGCCCTGCGCGTCGAGGTCGAGGGACTCGACCTTCAGCCATTCTTCACCGGGATACGCGGGGATCGCGGGGACTTTCTTTTCTTCGATGGATTCCGTCATCCCCCGATTGTCTCAGCGTGGCCGGATGCCCCTAGAACAGCGCGTCGCGCCCCACGCCGGAGCGAGCCAACTGGCGCCGCATCTTGGCCAGCGCCTCGTTCTGGATCTGCCGCACGCGCTCCCGCGTGAGCCCCAGGCGCACGCTCAGCACCTCCAGCGTTTCGGGCTCGCGGTCGTGCAGGCCGTAGCGGCCCTCCAGCACTTCGCGCTCACGTGCGTCGAGGGCATGCACCCACTGGTCGAGCAGGCGCTCCACCTCGCGCGTGTGCGCCACGTCGGTCGGGCTGCCGTGCTCGTCTTCGGACGCCACGGTGTCGGCCAGCGTGAAGCCCTCGTCACCCCGGGAATCGCCGGCGTCCAGCGAGCGCGGGGCCTCGGAGAGCGCCAGCAGATCGGCCACCGCCTGCACGTCACGGCCCAGCAGCGCGGCAATGTCTTCCACGCGCACTCCGTCGGGCCGCTGCGCGACGAATTCGGCGTCGCCCTCGAGCGTGCGGCGGGCCTTCAGCACCTGCTGCAGCTCGCGCACCACGTGCACCGGCAGCCGGATGGCGCGCGCCTGCGTCATGACCGCGCGCTCGACGGACTGGCGGATCCACCAGGTCGCATACGTGGAAAAGCGGAAGCCGCGCTCGGGCTCGAATTTGGTGATCGCGTGCATCAGCCCGAGATTGCCCTCCTCGATGAGGTCGGACAGCGGCACGCCCCGCCCCAGGTAGCCCTTGGCGATGTTGACCACCAGCCGCAGGTTGTGCTCGATCATCGACTGCCGCGCGGCGAAGTCGCCCGCGCGTGCGGCGCATGCGGTCTGGTATTCCTCGGCAGGCGTGAAGAGCTCGGTGCGGCGGACCTGGCGCAGGTAGATGGTCAGCGCATCGGCGCCTTCGCCCCCTACCAGCTCGCCCGCGGCGCCCATGGCGCTGTTCGCGGGCAGCGGAACGTTTGCCGCTGATGCGTCTACGTCTTCTTCGGGAGCGTGCGCACTCTCGCCGTCAGGCTCCGGATGGCCGTTGCCCGAAGGCATGCTGCCCCTGCCCGCCGACCCGCGCGCAGGCAACAGCGTGCGGCGGGAGCGGGAGGCAGCCATGGCATCACCGGCTGGGCAGGTAGCGCGAGGGATCGACGGGCTTGCCCTGGCGGCGGATCTCGAAATGCAGCTTCACGCGATCGGCATCGCTGTTGCCCATTTCGGCGATCTTCTGGCCCTTCTGAACCGACTGGTCTTCCTTCACGAGGAGCGCCTGGTTGTGCGCATACGCCGTGAGGTAGGTGTTGTTGTGCTTCAGGATGATGAGGTTGCCGTAGCCGCGCAGGCCCGCGCCCGCATAGACCACACGGCCATCGGCGGCAGCCAGCACGGGATCGCCCGCCTTGCCGCTGATGTCGTAGCCCTTGTTCTTGGCCTCGTCGAAGCCTGCGATCAGCGAACCGCTCGCAGGCCAGATCCATCCGAGGTCTTCGTCACCCGAACCGCCGCTGCCGGGACTGGCCGGCGAAGCCGTGACCGGCGGCTGCTTGGTCGCGCCGCTGGACGTCGAAGGCACCACCACGGGCTGCGGCGTTACCGGCTTGGTCACGGCACCGTCGGGAGAAGAAGCGCCGGGCGCCGATGCCGCGGGAGCCGCCGCAACGGCAGTTCCCGAGCCGGCGGGCGGAATCACGCGCAGCACCTGGCCGACTTCGATCAGGTCCGGGTTGTCGAGGTTGTTCCAGCGGACGAGGTCCTGCCAACGCTGGCCGGTCTCGATGCCGATGCGGCGGATGGTGTCGCCGGGGCGCACGGCGTAGTAGCCGGGCTTGCCATAGTTCTCGATACCGGCAAGCGGCTTGCCATTGGCGTCGGTGGTGATGGGCGGGCCGCCGGGCACGGTCGCGCCTGGCACGCGCGTCATGGTGCCGCGGTCTTCGACTGGTGCCGGCCCGCGAGGTGTGGAACAGCCCGCGATCACGAGCACAAAGGCCAACGTGACGCCAGCGAACCAACTCCGATTGCCAAAACCCTGCATTTGTTATTCCTTCAAGCGATTCCGGATTTTAGGGGGACAAAGTGAACGGCCTCAAGAATGAGCCGCTCCAGTCCGCGGGGGGTCTTGTCGATGACGACGAGGGCCTGGCCACCCTTCGCGGAATGGGTCGGCGCGACGATGCGTCCACCCACCGCGAGCTGCTCGATCCATGCCTGTGGCACCGCCTCGCCGCCTGCCGCGGCGATGATGCCGGCATAGGGCGCGCCCTTGGCGTAGCCGATCATCCCGTCGCCCAATATCAGGTGCACGGTCGCGAGCCGGAAGTGCCTCAGATTGGCCCGGGCCCGCTCGTGCAGGCCGCGCAGGCGCTCGATGCTGTAGACCTCGGTCGCCACGTGATTCAGCACGGCCGCCTGGTAGCCGCAGCCCGTGCCGATCTCGAGCACCCGGCCCAGCTTGGCCTCGGGCTTTCCCACGAGGGCGGGAGCGCCCATCAGCAGCTCGATCATGCGGGCCACCACGTTGGGCTTGGAAATGGTCTGCCCCAGGCCGATCGGCAGGCTGGTGTCTTCGTAGGCCTGGTTGACCAGGGCGCTGTCGACGAAGCGATGCCGCTCCACGGCGCCCATTGCGCGCAGCACACGGGCATCGGAAATACCCTGCGCCGCCAGCTTCTGCACCATGCGCGCGCGCACGGCGTCGGAGGCCATCGAGGGCGTGGACGCCACCACCGGCTTGACCGGCGCGGCAGGCATGCGCCCGCGCGTGGCGGCCGAGGCGGTGGGTGTCAGGCGAACGGGGAAACCGGGCCGCTGCGTGGCCATGTCAGTTGCCGAGACGGGCCACCGTCTCGCGCCATTGGCCAAGGTTGGCGTGGTCTGTCAGGTCGATCTGCAAGGGCGTCAGCGCGATGTGGCCGGCCGCGGTGGCGTGGAAGTCGGTGCCTTCGCCGCTGTCCTTGGCGCCGCCGGCACCGGCGATCCAGTACATGGTCTCGCCGCGCGGGCTGTCCTGGGTGATCACCTTCTCCGCCGCATGGCGCCGGCCGAGCCGGCAGACCTTGACAGGCTTAAGTTCCTCGAAAGGCAGGTTCGGCACGTTCACGTTGAGCAGGAACGCGCCGCCTTCGAGCATGCGCTCGCGCTCGATCTGCTGCACCAGACGCCGCGCCACCTGGGCCGCGGCATCCACATGCGCCCAGCCCTTTTCGATCTGCGAGAAGGCAATCGCCGGAATGCCGAACAGGTAGGCCTCCATTGCCGCGCCGACGGTGCCCGAATAGATGGTGTCGTCACCCATGTTTGCACCATTGTTGATGCCGGAAACCACCAGGTCGGGCCGATAGTCGAGCAGGCCCTTGAGCGCGATGTGCACGCAGTCGGCCGGCGTGCCGGTCACATAGCGGAAACCGTTGTGCGCCTCGCGCACGTAGAGCGGCGCCGCCAGGGTCAGCGCGTTCGACTTGGCGCTGTTGTTGTGCTCGGGTGCGACCACCTCGACTTCAGCGATGTCCTTGAGTGCGTCGTGCAGAGCGACGATGCCCGGCGCCTGGAAGCCGTCGTCGTTGGAAATAAGTATCTTCATGGTGCTTCTGGATGCACCGGATTGTAGGCTTCGGGTGCGTCGCAGCAGGGACAAGGCCACCCCGCCGCGGCCCCTATCATCGCCCGCTTCATTGCCCCAACATTACCTGTCTGAAGGAGACCCTGGCATGCACGCATGGCTTTGCGAGAACCCCGTTGGCGTCGACGCGCTGACCTGGAAGGAATTGCCCACCCCCACGCCCGGGCCGGGCCAGGTGCTCATCGAGATCAAGGCGGCCAGCCTGAATTTCCCCGATCTGCTGATCGTGCAGAACAAATACCAGATGAAGCCGCCGCTGCCCTTCGTGCCCGGCTCCGAGTACGCGGGCGTCGTGCAGGCGGTCGGCGAAGGCGTGACGCACCTCAAGGTGGGACAGAACGTGGCCTGCCTTTCCGGCACCGGCGGCTTCGGCACCCATACGCTGGCGCCCGCCGCCCTGTGCATGCCGCTGCCGGAAGGCTTCGGTCATGTCGACGCGGCAGCCTTCATCATGATCTATGCCACTTCGTGGCACGCGCTGATGGACCGCGCACAGCTCAAGGCCGGCGAAACCGTGCTGGTGCTCGGGGCGGCGGGCGGCGTGGGCACGGCGGCCATCCAGATCGCCAAGGCCGCCGGAGCCAAGGTGATCGCGGCCGCCTCCACTGACGAGAAATGCGAGCTCTGCCGCTCCATTGGCGCCGACGCGACGATCAACTACACGACTCACGCACTGCCCAACGGTTTTCGCGACGCCATCAAGGCCGCCACCGACGGCAAGGGACCCGATGTCATTTACGACCCGGTAGGCGGCGATTTTGCGGAGCCCGCGTTTCGCTCCATCGGGTGGCGCGGCCGTTATTTGGTCGTCGGTTTCGCATCGGGCCCGATTCCGTCTCTGCCATTGAATCTGATGCTGCTGAAAGGCGCCTCGCTCGTCGGCGTGTTCTGGGGCGATTTCGCGAAACGCGAGCCCAAGGCCAATGCGCAGATGATGGCGGAATTGGCACAGTGGTATGGTCAGGGAAAGATCAAACCGGTGATCGACAGCACGATGCCGATGGCGGAATTGAAGGCCGCGTACGCCCACATGGGTTCGCGCGGCGTCAAAGGAAAACTGGTGATGGTGAACTGAGCGCGCCGCGCCGCTTCATCTCCAACGCCCAATAAAAAAGCCCGCTCATGCGGGCTTTTTTATTGGGCGCCTGCCCAGGGTAAACAGGGCACTTACTTGATCTCGTAATCGGAAAGCGACTTGCCCGCGGCCAATGCCTCGGTCACCCAGCGCGGCTTGCGGCCGCGGCCGCCAGACCAGGTTTCGCCGGTCGGGCTGCGATATTTAGCAGCCGCCTTGGCCGGCGCAGCAGTTGCGCTGCGCTTGGCGGAGCCCACGCGGCCGGTCAGCTTCAGATCGGAAGCGGTCAAACCATATTCGGCAATCTTCCTGCGCAACTCCTCGATCACACCAGCGCGCTCCTGGTTGCGCAGGTCTTCGGCCTGCTTGCGCAATTGCGCAATCTGCTCGTCATGCTTCTTGATCTGGGAATTGATATCGGCGAGGGTCGAAGCCATTGTTGGACTCCTGGAATTGAAAACGGGGCGATTTTAATTCAGTTTACATTTGCCACAAGTGCCTTACCACGCGAAAAAATTGGCGGCGCATTGCATTAGTGCAACAACTCGCAACGTAAAGTGCACGCCGCGGTTGACGTCTTATATGCAGGCAGGATGGAAAAAGAGTCTTCGGCGCGCAGGCAACAGGAGATGCGACGGCCGGAAATGACAACGCCGGGACAAGCCCGGCGTCGAGATCCTTTGAACGCCGCTATTGCGCAATAGCGGCAAGGAGATATTTTTTGGGGTGGCTGATGGGACTCGAACCCACGACGACCAGAATCACAATCTGTGGCGTCGAGCCAACATCCATGCGGGTTGCAGCGGTGTTGGCGGGAATTCTAGCAGCCTTTTGACCTCGCTCTGGCGCGGCCTGCCGGGCTGCTGTTCCCACAGATAGAGCAGTCTCCCGCAGCAGAGAACGCTATTTCGTGAGGTGCAAAAACAATGCGTACCCGCCGGCGACAGCCGCAGTGAGCCATCCAAACCATCTGCCAAAGTGTTCCTGGCTGGCCTTCCGCACGCGGTCAATCTCATCTTCAATTGCTCGCCGTCCCTTTGTGGTTAGAGTCCACTCTTCCATCTGCGAGCCTTGCTGCCAGCTCTCAGATTCATTGCCGCGCTCGTCTCGTATCGGTGGCAGCGGGACAGTGAATTTGCGTGCTCGCGCGCGGAGCTCCTTTGTCAGATATGAGTCTTCCTCTTCCTTGAGCAAACCAAGCTCGTGAGCGAGTAAACCGGTCGTTTGGCGGACGCGATCCCAATCCTTTGCGGCGCGCGCGTCCGCTAGCTCAACGTCGTATGCAGCTTGAATTTTTCGGCGTCTCCGATCGAAGCGCCGCATCTCCAGAAATTTCATAAGCTTTTTCCGCAGTTTCGACACGCTGGACACATTGGCGAGTGAGCGGGATTCTGCCCGCGCCCACCTCCGCACAGGGATACTCTGGAAATGAGCGCCTCATCCCGCCCCCGCATCTACCTCGCCGGCCCAGACGTGTTCCGGCGAGACGCCGCCCAGCACTTCGCCATGCTCACGGCCGTATGCGAGCGCCAAGGCTTGCAGGCGCTGGCTCCGTCGGACGGACTGGTGCCAGTCGATACACCCGAGGCAGAGATAGCCCAGCGAATCTTCGAGATCAACATGGGCTTGCTCCAAGAGGCTCACGGCGTCATCGCCAACTTGAGGCCGTTTCGAGGAATCGAACCGGACTCCGGTACGGTCTTCGAGGTCGGAGTGGCCGTGGCGCGGGGGGTGCCTGTCGTCGCGTACGGTCTGCCGCCCTGCAGCTATGCCGACCGGGTGATGGCCGCCATGCGCACGAGCAGAGGGCGCGAAGGCGTTCTCCGCGATGCAGACGATCTCATCGTGGAAGACCTCGGCCTCTCCATGAACCTGATGCTGGCGCGCTCGGTGCAGATTGCATCTACGGCCGAGGAGGCGTTGCAGCAGATCGCCCGCACCATCGCACAAGGCAACAGCCGAGGCGCACGACAATCAGGCGATGAGCCAAGCTGACATCTTTCCCACTGAAATCGCCGTCCTCTACACCCCAGCCTGGTACAGCGACACTGAGCGCGAGGCGCGCCCCTTGCCGCTTAGCCCAGGCGACTACAAGGTCACGCCCGGCCACGGCGCCGAGCGCTGGACGGTTACCTCGCTGAAGGACGGCACGACGGTCTACAACGGCATCGGGCCGGTAGAGATTCGGCGGCCACCCGCGGCAGGCTGACCCGTCCCCTCCGCCCGTATTGCTTCCTTCGGGCAGCTTTCCTATGGGCGCTTCGTAGGCCACAGCCCAGCCGCACGCATCAGGAGCACGAAGGCCTGATAGGTTTCGGGGGCAGGCGCCCCGGCAGGAAAGAGAGCGTGGCGGTCCGCGTTGCAGCGCCTGCAGGCGGCAGCGATGTTCGTGCGCGTGTTCTTGCCGCCATCCATGCGCGCCACCAGGTGCTCGGCCGTCACCTCACGGCCCATGGGCAGGCAGCAGTAGATGCAGATCCCGCCCTGTGCGCGGCAAGCGCGTTCTCGAAGTCTTTGAAGATGAGAAGCCCGCATTGGGAACTCCGAAGGTTGAACTTGGAAGTCCCCGGTTGCATGAGCTGCAGTGCGGGCGCCGGGCTGTGTGCTTTCGGCGGGTGCGTTCACGAAACGCACGGTCGGATGTCAATCCGAGCGAACGAATTCTATGATCGTGACGGCACCGCCGTCTACGGCGTACTCACCGCGTCGGCATGCCGCTCGCAGATGGTTCCTGCACTGTAGGAGGCGTCAGCGAATTGCCCCAGCTCCCGAAGAGCCGCTCCACTCCCGCTGAGCAGGTCGGCAAGCAGATCGAGGGCGGCTTCGGCTGGCGGGCTTCCGCCGGCAGGGCCGGCCGCTGTGGTGGCTGCGCGGACGGCGGCGCGATAGGCGGCAAGCTGTTCGCGCAGCCGGCGTTCAGCAGCACCAGCACGGCCAGCATCATCCCGAGCACGGGCAATCTGTTTTTGACCATCTTGAATCACTCCATCGACGCGAGCGCGCCAGGTCTGTTCTTGGGTGCGCGCGGCGCGCTCGGCCAGCCGGCCGGATTCGGCCTGTGAGGCACGGTAGTCGGCGAGATCCTTGCGAGCTGCAGCAGCATCGGCGCGAGCACCAGCTGCGCGCGTGCGCTCGATGCCGGCCGTGGCCAGCGCGGCGACGAGTGCAAGGCTGAGTGCCCACAGCAGAGGCGTCTTGAGGTCGGGCAGCATCATTTCCTCCTACTGCGCGGCAATGCAGGCTCGGTGCCGATCCTGCTGGCGCAGCCACACGCCCTTGCAGCCCTTCGGGCCCCAGTTCTGCGGCAGCTTGCAGTCCCTGCCGGCCTGAAAGCGCCAGTTGAGCAGCGCATCACACGCCGCGCGTGGCTGCCCAGCGAGCAGCTCGCGCCGCATACTGGAGCCCGACCAGTTGGGCATACCGTACTGTCCAACGAAATCCATGTAGAGGTCGAACTCGTCCTGGGTAAGCAGCACTCCAGGTAGCGAAGCTGCGAAGCGCCGCTCCTCGGCGCGATTCAGGTTGCGCGCAAGCTCTTCGGCTCGCCTGCGCGTGATCGGCGGATCTGCGAGCGTCACGCGGGTGCCGTCCTCGTAGCGGGTCGAGCCGTGCCCGATTGTTGGGACGTCGCCCTGAGTCGGCACGTAGGACTTCAGCACCTCGACGCCATCTGGACGCACGGCGACGGGCCCCGTCCCTTCATGCTGGACCCAGGCGGCAAAGCCAGCCGCCGAGAGCGTTAGCGCGGCCACCGCGATGCGCACCCCCTTCATCAGTCGTCCCTGCCCAGTTCGCCGAGATCCGTGTCCGAGCTCATGCCGAGGCGGAGACGAGCAACGCGCAGTTCGTGCTCGACGACCTGTCGCCGATTGGCCTCGCGCTTGTAGTACCACGCGACCAGCAGGCCAGCGACGGCAACGAATGCACCGACCAGCCCGAAGAATTCGTTCGAGAGGAACCAGCCGACGCCGGTCATGCCCACGCCGGTGGCGGTTGCTTTGCCGCCGACGGCGGCCAGGGTGTCGATGGTTTCGTTTCGCATGCGCCGATAATCTCGGCGCGCAGTCACGCAGTCGAACCCTAGAGGGGTAGATGATCGGAAGCGGCTACCCGTGCCGAACTGCTGCTCTCGGCCGGAGGCGCCCGGTCACACCTTCGGGCCAAATTCAGCAGGGAGCGGGCGCTTCTCGCCGCAATCTCGGCAACTATTCAGCGTTTGAAATCAGCTCCAAACCCTTCGATGAGTCGGCCGAACTTTGCGCACGGTATCGCCGCGCCATCCACCTTGGCCTGGGCGGTCTTGGTGACCGGGCGCATGACCTCAACCAGAAGCGCGTCCTGTTCAGTCGCTGTTGTCAGACCGCGCCTTGCCCCCTCACCCCGCACCGTTTGAATGCTCTGCCTATGCAGAGGCTCGTGCTTGGCTTGCCAGTTCCTCTGAATCTCACGAGCGGGAAATCCTTTGCTCTCGCAGTAGTCAGCCCCGAGCCTGGCGTATTCGAAGTAAAGGAGGTTCTCAGTTGCGCCGGCGAAAGTCAGCGCGAACGCGGAGCTCGAACTGGCGAGAGTGACAAGTAGGGCAAGGTAGTGCTTCATGGCTCCAGGAGCATAGCGCGCTCAAGCGGGGCAAATTCGGCTACGGAGAGGGCTCATGCTCCGCAACGCCCCAAAGTAGGCACCGCAGCGCGAAGAGCGCAAACCACTACATGGTGTCGGCACGTGCCCGAGCCGCCTCTTCGCGCATCTGAGCACGCATCGCCCGCGGCGCGGTATCAGCGATCCGCTCATCTTTGGACTTGCGCATTTCCCGCACCCGGCGCATCACGTCGGGGATGCGTACGAGCATCGGCTGCTCAGGGTTCTTCCGGTTCCACGCGGCAACCTGGTCGCGGGCTTCCTGCACCTTCTGCTGGTCGCCCTCGAACACGCCCTGTGCCCACAGCGCCCGGATCTCCTGCGCACGCAGGTTGTAGAACGCCTTCGCGCCCTGGTTGATGCCGTTCGCCTCCTGGATGGTGGCCACGCTGTTCGGCTGGAAGCCGATGCCCTTGAGGGCCGCCTCCAGCGTGTTCGTGTCCAGCACCTTGTAGCCCTTGGCATCCCGATACATGCCGGTCGCGGCCATGTCCACGCCCTTGGCCGCGTTGCGCACCGCTGCGGGCGACATTTCCAGCAGCCCGGCGCCCACGTCGCCAGTGAGCATGCTGCGGCCGCCGGAGAGGATGCGGCTGGCGAAGTCGCCGGCCGGGCCCGCGATCTCCAGCAGGTCGCGCGCGTGGCTGGTCTTCTCCAGCAGCAGGCCCGTGCCCGGAATCAGGTTGCCCATGCCGAGGCGGCCCGACACATCCAGCGGCGCGCCGGGCAGACCGCTCACGCCCTTGTCGATGAACTGCGCGATCGGCTTCGGCAGCAGGCTCTCCAGAAATTCCTGGCGGGCCTTCTTCGTCGAGAAGTTGTAGCCGAGCATCTGCGCCAGCGCGTCGACCGCATCCTCCAGGTCTTCCTCGAACGGCAGCCCGCCGGCGCCGCCCATCAGCATCAGCATGCCCAGCGCCAGCAGCGCGGCGCGCTTGCCCTCTGGCCCACCCTGCGTGTACATGCGGTGCAGCAGCTCGAGGTAAGCCACCGAGTAGGTCTTGAAGGTCATCAGCGTGCCGCCGATCGCCCCCCTGCCCCACTCCATCTTGTTCGCCTTCGAGTAGAGGAACTGCGTCTCGGTGATCGCCTTGCGAGCAAATCCTGCCGGGTCTTCGATGCCCTGCGCCTTCGCCGTTCGGTAGGCCGCGATGAAGGTGATGCGGCGATTCACCTGCTCGGCGGCGCCGAAGAGCTTCCCCCATGCCAGCGACAAGCGCGACAGCGCGTTCTGGCCCATCGCGCGCAGCTCGCCGCCGCGCGTGCCATCGCCGGAGCGCAGCGAGCTCGCGCCGCGCGCCTGCGCCATCAGCTGGTGCACCTCCTGCGGGCTCACGGTCCCCTCGTCCTCGGCGCGCTTGAGCGCCGCAGCGAGATCCGGTTCGTATTCGAAGCCGCGCGTGGCGATGTTCTTCGCGGCCCGGCCGATCTGCGCGGCCGCCGCGCGCGCGCCGCCGTACTGGCTCAGCCACGGCATCGTCACCGCGATAGGCTGGGTCATGTTCACGAACGCCGACGCCACCGAGCCACCCAGGTACTGCGCGAACAGCAGCCCGCGCACCGCCTGCGCCTCCTCCTGCGGGTTCTTCACATAGTCGGCCAGGCGCACGGCGGCATCTTTCAGCTCGCCCTGTTCCTTCGGGATGGCCTGCACCGCCTCGCCGAGGTCGCCCATGTGCAGGCCGGCGGCCGTCTGGCGCGCGTTCGAGTAGATGAAGGAAGCCAGCACGCGGCCCACGTCTTCGCTGAAACCGGCGATGCCCTTGCGATGGATCAGCCGCCGCATTGCGCTGCGGTTGGTCTTCGTCAGCCGCAGGTATTCCTGGAAAGCCTGGTCCTGCGCGCTGTCACCGGTCGAATCGAGGCCGAGGGCATTGCCGAAGAGTTCCAGCGTCTCGGGCGTCACGCCAGCGAAGAGCTTGAAGGCCTCCTCCGACAGTGTGCCCTGGGTGACGGTGGCATCGCCGAACTCCTCCCGCATCTGGGCGGCCATATTGTTGGCCTCGCGTGCCGTCTCGAACAGGCCGAAGTACTGCCGCTCGCCGGCAGCGTCCACCACGTCGACCGAGTAGCGGCCGAAGCGTGACAGCGGCGCATACCCACGGGCCTGCAGGTCGCGCACCTTGTCGGCCCGGTCGATGATGCCGTTGGCGGTATTCAGGATCTGGGTCGCGCGGTCAGGCTGCTCGTTGGCCAGCTGCACCAGGTGATCGCGCAGCAGCACGGCCGCCGCCTGGGCATCCGGCGCATCCATCACCATGCCACGCATGCCCTTGGCATCGTCGCCCACGAAACGCAGCATGTCGGCGCGCGCCATCGTGTCCAGGCTCCGGTCGGTCGTCTCGCGGAACTCGTGGTAGAGCGCGATCTGATCGTCCGAGAGCTTGAACATGGAGCGCAGCTCCGCATCGGTCCAGACGACGCCCGGCTGCAGCATGCGCGACTCGAAGCGCGTATTGATAGCCTTCTCGTAGGACTCCAGGGGCATGCCCTGCCATGCCTTCAGCATGCGCTCGTCGATCTGCCCGTTTCGCAGCAGGCGCTGCGCCTTCTGGTCGGCCGACAGCTCGGCCGCCGCGTCGATGAGCGACTGCACCGGTACCGGCTTGCCCTGTTCGTCTCGCGCCCAGGTCAGCGTGCCTTCGAAGACTGGCTTCGCCACTGCGGCGTTGTCGGCCGCGGCCACCGGCGCTTTCTTGATGTCGCGCCACGTCTCCAGCTTCGGCAGCAGCTTGGGCGCCAGTTCGGCCGCGTCGTTGGCGTAGAAGCTCACGTCGTCGACGAACCCTTGCGCTGAGTCGAACACCGCCTTGAAGGCTGGCGAACGCTCCGCGAGGTTGTACATGGTGCCCACGGTCTTGTGCCACCAGGACAACTTGCCGGGCGCATTGAAAGTCTTATTGAGCTCGGCGGTGGCCTTCTTGGCGAAGTCCTGCACCGTGGATCGGCTGAACCGGATGTCCGAGGTGCCAGCGTCGAATGCCCCACTGTTGCCGATGGCCGATTTCACCTGGCTGGGATCGAACGCGACGATCTCCACCGAGCCATCTTCGGCAGTGAGCGTCACGCCGTCGTGCCCCATCGCGCGCAGGTTTGCCGTGAAGCGATCGACCTGCGCCTGCGTGGCCCGCTTCAGACGGGCCTTGATTTCCGGCGTGGCAACGTAGGGGTTCGTGACCGCGAAGTACAGCGGCATGACGCGCTGCCCACCGCCGCCGCGCTTTGCGCCGGCATAGTAGTTGGCGTCCGCCGGGTCGCTCGCACCGTAGACGCCGCGGCCAAGCCAGCCTACGTCTTTTCGGTTTGGGTGCTCGGTATCGAACGCGGTGAAGTCGTCTCGCGTGCCGTGGAAAAATACGAGCGGGCGGCCTTGCGCATCAACGGGTCCGAGTCGCCCAGATGCGCCGCCATCTCGGCCGGGCCCACCGGCGGCAGCTCCGCCAGCAGTTCCTCCAGATCCTTGCGTGCCGCTTCGGGTGTCTTTGAGGCTTCCATCCTGCCCACTGTACCAGTGCCAGAAGTTCGCTACACCGTCGTCGTCGGCGGCGATGGGGGCATCGAGGCTGTTGGTCGAGGCGGGGCCCGCGTCACCACGGCTGAAGCGCAGCCCGTCGCTGGGCCCGCCGTCCGGGCCGCCCTGCTCAACGAAGCGCCGAGCCGGCAGGATGAAGTTGCGCACGATCTCGTCGTCCGTCATCCGCAGGTTGCTGAAGCCCGGCACGTGCTCGCGCAGCCAGGTGCGGATCGCGGCGATGGCGCGACGCACGAAGTGCAGTTCGGGATGGGTCTGCGCCATTTCGGCCAGGACTTCCTCCGCCGCGGCGCGCCGGTCGAGCTTGTTGACGCCGCGCAGCCCGTATTCATTGATCTTCGCGTCCACGTCGGCGCGGCGCATGGTGCCGATCTGGTTCAGCACGTCATCCAGCCCCTTGCCGAACTGGCCGCGCAGCCCGTGGTGGCCGAGTACTTCGTGAAAGAGCACGCGCGCCGCATCGTTGGCCGTGGGCAGCCGCGAGGCCATCAAGTAGGCCTTGCCACGGTAGTAGAAGCCCTCGGGAGCGCCCCGTGCGCCGCCGCTGCGCTGCTTCAGGTCCGCGCGGCGGGCCGCCCCGGGCACAACCGGGTCGCCCATGTCGAACGCCACGATCACCTCGGGCCCGTTGCCCCAACCGGCGCGAATCGCCTCCACCGTCTTGGTCACAGACGCTACAGCCTGTGCGCGAGCCTGCGGCGAGTAGTTGGGCAGGAGCGCCCGCATGGCTCTGGCTGCCTCGGGCGACAGCATTTCGGTCCCGTCCCGGCGGAACTGCGCATCGTCGGCGCCACCGCCGAACTCCTCGAGCGTATCCCCGAACCCCTGCTCGATGAGCTGCTGGCGCTGCTCGGCCATGGCCTTCTGCAGGGCGGGTCGCTGGTTCAGCGGGATGTCCGGCCCCTTCGCCACGAGCCGGCGCTGCACCCGGCGATGTGCCTCGCGTGCTGACTCCAGCTCCTTCGCCTGGGCGAATGGCTTGCCGGCCTGCTCGCGCAATTGCACTGCCGCCTGCTTCGCTTCCGTGATCTTCGCATCGAGGTCGACGATGTGCGCCGGGAGACGGTTGATGTAGTTGCCGAAGCGGGTCAGGATGCCCGCCGCCGACGGCAGCACGTCCCTGGCCGGCCGATAGGAATCCAGCCCACCGGTGGGCGAATTGAGCTCCACGTGGTCGGGCGTGCCTTCCAGCATGAAGGTCACGCCTCGGTACTGGAACTCCTCCTGCCCGCCGCTTACGAACACACGATCGATGCCCCGCTTGACGGCCTTGATAGCCGCTTCGCGGTCGGTGATCGTCTTCCCGGCAACGGTCAGGCCAGCGAAGCCATCCTTGGGCACCGGGTTGGCCTCGGCGGCAGCCTGCAGACCTCGGAACGTTTCCAGCTCCTTCGGGCCCCAGTCTTGCGCGAAGCGTTGTTGGTCGCGCGCCTGGCGCACCATCGAAGCCGTTTCGTCCGCGTGGGAGGCTTGCAGTGATTCGAGGCGGCGCACATCGTTGCGGAGCCGTGTTTCTTCCAGGATGAGCGGGTCGCCCGAGGCGGCGGCCTTCATGTCGGCCGCGTTGGCGGCCTCCCCCTCGATGTCGTCGATCTCGTTGAGGGTGCCGTCGTACTTACGCAGCTGCTCGATGCCGCGAGCCTTGTGCTCCAGGATCTGCCACCGGCGGGTGTCGTAGGTCTGCTCGGTGGCGTAGCGGTAGATTTCCACCTCGAAACCATCCGGGTCACGAGCATAGAGCGCATTGCCGCGGCGGATGATGCGGCCCTCGCGTTGCTCCAGGTCGCTCGGGCGCCAGGGCGCGTCAATGTGATGCAGCCCGACCAGGCGCTCCTGCACGTTGGTGCCGGCGCCCATCTTCGGCGTGGAGCCCAGCAGGAAGCGGATGTCGCCCCGATTCACCGCCTTGAACAGCTTGTCCTTCGCTGCGGGCGTGTTGTAGTCGTGGATGAAGGCGATTTCGCGCTCCGGCACGCCGCGCGCCATCAACTTGCCCTTGATGTCGTCGTACACCGAGAACGCGGTGGCTCCCGACATGCCTGCGATGTCGGCCAGCGAGATCGATTCGGTTTCCTCGGTGTCGATCTCGTTGGCGTTGTTGTAGTCGTCGATCTCGTCCTGCTGGAGGTCGCCGATGCGGTCGCGGGCGTCGATCCAGCGCTGGCGGCGGCCGTCGTCGTTCAGGGCCTGCGCCGCCCAGTCGGTCGCAATGCCCTTGGCCGGCAGGCCGGCGTGCACGCGCAAGCCCGTGGCGGCGTCGTAGATGGCGAAGGCCTTGGCGTCCTTGCCGCCCTCCTTCACCACGAAGAACGGCAAGTCTTCGTGGCCGCGAACCGTGTGCATGGTGCCCTTCTTGTGCACCAGGGCGCCGTCGTCTCGCACGTACACGCGCCGCTCCTTGCTGCCGAAGCCGCTGCGTGCCGAGAGGGGCACGGACAGGTCGCAGAAGACCAGTTGCGTTCCTCGGTCGCTGGTCCACTTCTGGTAGGTGCCCAGCATGCGGTCGACGGCGAGATTGATCTTCGAGCCCTCGAAGTCGGGCGCCGACGGGTCGATCAGGCGGAAGTCCAAGCCCGCCTTGTTGGCTTGGCCGGTCAGCGACAGCGCGTTGACCTTCCCCTTCGTTTCCTTCGTCAGCCGCTTCAGGTCGGCGAACTGGCCGAGGATCGACTTCGGGTCCACCTTGATCTTGGGCGACAGGGCGGCTTCGACCACCAGCAGCTTGGCATCCTCTTCGGTCTTGGCCGAGCCGATCAGCTGCCGAATCTCCTTCTCGTCGGGCTGCGGCACGCGGGTTTCGGCGCGCCAGCTGTTGCCGTCCTCGGCCTTCTCGATAACTGCGCGCTCCCCAGCGGCCGGGTTGAACCCGAACTGCACTCGCCCGCCCTGGATGTCCAGTTGCGGCACGCCCATGAAGTTGGCCACCTCCGGCGAGCGCTTCGCCACCACGTTCACCGGGCGGCCGCCGGCCACCTGCGGCACCGGGAATGTGCGGCCTCGGGCTTCCTCTTGCGCCTTCAGATCGTCCAGCGTCACCGTGTCGGCGAAGGTCTGGTACATGCCCATCAGCGCCGGCAGGTTCTTGAACTTGGCGAAGCGCGAGGCCTGGCGGTAGCCGGTCCCAGACGGCGACACCTCGTACAGCGATTCCACGCTGCCGAACTGCTTGGCCCAGGCGTCGAAGACGTGCAGGCCCTGCGCCTTCAGCGTCGGGTACTGCAGGAACCGCTGCATATTGAACATTTCCACCAGGCTGTTGGAAACCGGCGTGCCGGTCGCGCCCATCAGCGGCGCCTTGTCCCCCAGCGCGTCGAAGAGGTACTGCGCCTTCACGAACAGGTCGAACGCCTTGTCCGAGCCGCCGGGGTTGCCCATGCCGGGCACGCGCTCCATGGTGGAGTTGTAGAAGAGGTTCTTGAACTCGTGCAGCTCGTCGATGGCGAAAGCATCGACGCCGAGCTCGTCGAAGGTCACCACCTTGTCGCGCTCGCCAAGGGCTTGCACGCGCTGCTTCATGCGGGCTTCCAGGCGGGCCTTGATGCTCTCCATGTCGCGCACGACATTCCGGTCGCCGCGGGCGCGCTTCATTTCGCCGATGCTGTCGGCCAGCTCGGTAATCTGCTCTTCCAGCACGGCCTTTTCCGTTTCGGCCGGCAGCGCGATCCTCTTCAGGCTGGAGTGGCCGATGATGACGGCATCCCAGTCGCCGGTGACGATCTTGGAGAAGAACTTCTCCCGGTTGCCCTTGGTGAAGTCATCGGGCGTGGCCGCCAGCACGTTGGCCGCCGGGTACAGGCGCGAAAACTCGCTGCGCCACTGCAGGGTGAGGTGGTTGGGCACCGTGACGATTGGCTTTCGCGCGATGCCCAGCCGGCGCATTTCCATGATGGCAGCCACAACCTCGAAGGTCTTGCCAGCACCGACGACGTGATCCAGCAGGATCTGGCGCTGCTGAAGCGCGCGCCATACGGCATCTTTCTGGTGCGGCAGCAACTCCATCGCGGGCGACATGCCCGGGAAGGTCATGTGCGAGCCATCGAAGCGCCGCACCACGATGCGGTTCATCTTGTCGTTGTAGATGCCCGCCACACGGTCGGCGCGCTCAGGGTCGCTCCACAGCCAGCGCTGCCATTCGGCCTTCATCGCGGCCTGCTTCTCGCGCGCGGCCTCCGTTTCCTTCTCCAGCACCACGGTGCGGGTACCACCGTTCGGGTCGCGGATGGTGTCCGTGACCACCACGCCCTGGCCGGCCATCGTGCGCATGAAGATGTTCTGCGCGGTCATCCTGCCAATGCCCCACTTCGCCGTGTTGAGCGCCGGGTTGGGCTGGGACGTGTAGTCCACCAGCCATTGGCCGGTAGCGCGCAGGTAGGTGACGCGCGCTTCGGCGCCGGTCACTTCCTTGGCGAACTGCTGGAACAGCTCCGGTGGAATGAAAGCCGCGCCCATGGCCGCGTGGATCTCGCTCGGCCGCTTGTCGGCCGGAATGACCTTGCGCAGGGCCTCCACGTTGCGGCGCAGCGCCGGGTCGTCACGCGCGGCGGCTTCTGCTTCGGCCAGCTTCGTCTTCACGTCGCCCGACAGATATTCGTCGGCCATCACGAGCCCATTCACCGGGTCGGCATACACCACGTCACCAAGCTCCGACACGATCTGGGCCGGAGACTTGTCGTACAGCGTCGCCATGTAGGCGGCATCCAGCCGGCCCTTGTAGTTCAGGCTGGCCAGCAGCGCGTCCTTGGCGTTGCTCACCTTGATGTTGTCCGCGGGCGGGAACATCACGCGCCGCGCGAAGATGTCGGCCTTGATCGCCTTGGGCGCACGCGGTTCGATGTCCTCGCGCTCGGCCACCGCCTTGCTCACGCCACGGTCGTAGTCGAACTCCAGCGCCAGCACCAGGGCCGACTCGGTGTCGTCCAGGAAGATGCGGCGGTTGGTCGGGTCGTTCAGGTAGCCGTACTTGCTCTGGAACCCGTCATAGAGGCGATTCAACTCGCGGCGGTGCTGCTCGATCTGTCCGTCGGTCGAGTCCGGGGAGCGCTCCAGGCGCATCTGTGCTCGCAGCGCGTCGCGCAGGCCCACCATCCCCTTCATGCGCTCGGCAGCCTTCACGTTGGGCGGCGTCCACGGCTCTGCCGTTCGGTTGCCCAGCGAATCCGGGCCGCGCATCTGCACGCGGCCGCTGTCGTCCACGTAGAACGAACCGACCTTCACACCGTCAGGCACCACCACGTCGGCGGCTTCCTGCTCGTGCGTGCGCTCCACAGGCTGATAGAGGTCTTCCGGGAGCGCGGTGGCCCATGCCTTCAGCTGTTGCGCCAGATCGCCAGAGGGCTCCACCGTGTACTCGCCCAGGCGATACATCGCTCCGGCCGCCACCGGCGTGCCCAGCACCGCATCGGGATTGGTCAGGAAGTAGCTGCTGACGTTGTGCTGCGTCGCCTCGCCGGTCTTCGGGTTGGTGAGGGTCTGCTGGCCGACCTTCACCCACGCCGCATCGCCCAATCCGTTCGCGCGCTCGGATTCCGTTTTCTTCTGGAGCACCACGATGTCGGTCACCACGTCGGTGCCGGCGTTCTCCTTGAACGCGGTTCGCGGCAGCCGGACCGCTGCCACCAGGTTGGCCCGATCGGCGATCCACTGCCGTGCTGCTTCGTTCTTGGCGTCAAGGAAGTTGTGCGACACCACCATAGTCAGCAGGCCACCGGGGCGCAGCTTGTCGATGCTCTTGGCGAAGAAGTAGTTGTGGATCGAGAAACCCGAATACGGCGAGCGGTCGTCATCGACGATGGGCTCCGAGCCGAATGGCGGATTGCCCACCGCCAGGTCGAAGTACTCGGACGGGGCCTGGAAGTCCTGGAACGCGGTGGCCCGCGCCACCTTGGCGCTCGGATACAGCGCCGCCGCGATCTGGCTGGTGAGCGGGTCCAGCTCCACGCCATGCAGCTGCGAGCGCTTGCGCATGCTCGCGGGCATCAGGCCGAAGAAGTTGCCGGTTCCCACCGCCGGTTCGAGAACGCGGCCAGCGGTGAACCCCATGCGCTCGAGCGCATCGTAGATGCCGTTGACCACCACCGGCGCCGTGTAGTGCGCGTTCAGCATCGACGCGCGAGCGGCCTTGTACTCGGCATCGGTCAACAACTCGCGCAGCTCGGCGAATTCCTTGGCCCACTGCTTGTTCTGCGGGTCGAACACGCCCTTCAGCGCACCCCAGCCGACGTAGCGCGCGATCTGCTTGCGCTCCTCCGGGGTGGCCTTGCGGCTCTCGCTGGCGAGCGCCTTCAGGATGCGGATGGCAGCGATGTTGTCGCGGTACTTCTTGGTGAGCCCACCCTTGCCGATATCGTCGGCATCCAGCGTGTGGTCGCCCGACTGGTCGAGCTCGGGCTTTGGCGAGGCCTCGGCGGTCGCCGGGTCGGCTACAGCGTCGGCGGACTGTCGCTCAGGCCGTACAACTCGGCTATCTCGTGCCTCGCCAGGTGCCGATTCCCGGAGTCGCTGTACGCCCTCCGCTCGGCCTCCTCCTGCTCCTTCAGCGCCCGCAGGAACTCGCTCGCCTCGATCAGCGCCTTCACCCGCTTCGGCCACCCGAGCATCCACCGGTTGGCGATCTCGGTCGCCAGCGCCGGCATCGCGCGCATCGCTTCCTTGATCGGCGGCGGGTAGTCGTTCGGTCGGTACAGTTCCTGCATTTCGTCCATTTTCGTCTCCTGCGTTGGTAGCAGCAATCGGGGCGGCGGCCGGCGCTGCTGCGGCGGCGCGCGACTGAGCCTCTTTCCACGCGGCCGTGTAGTTGAAGGTCAGTTCCTTAAAGCCGTTCACCTGCACCTGGCCCGCCTTCGTGAATGGCGCGCCGCCGGAGTCGAGCGTGAAGCTGTTGCCCTGATAGATCCCGCCCATCGGACGGGATGCCTTCGGATTGCGGCTGAGATACCAATCGAAGTACGAAGCCAGCGCGGTGCGCGCCGTCTCCATCGTCGTAGCGCGCTGCGCTGCTGGAGCGGGCGAGGATTCGCGCACGGACTCGCTCAATGTGGACGAGAGCGGCTTCTTCAGGCGCCCGTCCGCGAGCGCAGCCTTGAAGTCGTCCATCGACATCGCGGTGACCGGACCGACCTTCCAGCCCTTGTTGTAACTCCCCTTGTAGGCGGCCAAGGCCTCGGCTTCGCTGTTGAACCCCATCAGCGCCTTGGCCTCGTCGTAGGAGCCATCCGCGTTGATCTGGTCCACCACGTAGACCGTCGGTGCTGTCGCGGCTGCCGGCCCGACGAACACATCCACGTGGTCGCCGTCTGCTGCCTCGGAGCCCTTCACGTAGCCGTAGTGCGCGGCCATCGTGTTGCTCCACTCGGTCCCGTCCGGCGAGGTGCCGCTGCGCGTGCTGCCGTGCGGGTTCTCCACGCTGATGCGCAGGCCCTGTACCTCGTCACCGGACAGGTGGCCCATCTTGTAGTTGCCCGCCTCTTTCTGGGCCTGACTAGGCTCGGGCAGGTCGTTCTGCGGGCTGGTGGCGGCTTCGTTCGCCGCAGCATCCACCGGCGCTACCGCTTCAGGCCGGCGAACTGCTTGCTGCTGTTCGCGCTCCAACGCCGCGATGTCGTTATCGATGTCGCGGCGCAGGGGCGTGCCCGGCTCGGCCTCGGCGCGTCGGCGGCGCAGGTCCGCCAGCTGATCGGCCGGCGCAGCGGTTTGCGGCTGCGCATCCTGTGCCGGCTGCTCGGCCTTGGCCTGCACAACGAAACGGCGGTTGTCCGGCACCACTTCGTGCGTGTCCGCGAGGCCCGACGTGTCCACGAAGGACTGCGCCTTGTCGCGGGACAAGAACCATGCGCGCCCTTCTTCCACGCGGCGCACCGCCTTCTCGCGCTTCGCGTTCGGTACAGCCGGTGCTGCCGGCGCGGGCGTCAGCGTTGTGGCGGACGCGATTGGCTCAGCTGCTGGCGCTTCTGTTCCTGCCGGCGCTTGTTGCGTGCCTGCTTGCTGGGCTTGGTCGGCTTGAGTGCCAAGGGCTTCTCCTTTGGGTTGCGGTGCGGATTCGGGCGCTGCGCGGCGGGCGCGCGCTTGAGCGATGCCCTCCTGCACGCTGGTCGGCGCTGCGGCAGCGGGCGCAAGTGCGGCCAGTTCAGCTCGCGCGCTGTCGCGCTCGGCGATCAGGCGCTGGTCCCAGCCGTTCGACGCGGCCTGTTGGCGCACGAACTCCAGGCGTGCCCGCAGTTCGGCCTCTCGGTCTTGCGGTTGTCCGGAGATCTCGCCGGTTTCGGCGTTGACGTTCGCCATCGGCACACTGGCGGGTGCCGGAGAAGCTGCTGCCGGCTTCGTGCCCTTGCCGTCGGCGGCTTCGGCCTGAGCGGCGAGTTGAGCGGCCGCGTTCATCACGTCGTGCGCGCCACCATCCACCGCCATCGCGGCGGCAGTGGACAGCGGGCCTGCTGCAGGGTCCAGCCCCATCTTTTCGGAGGGGCGCACGGGCTGTGCTTCATCAGCGAGCGAAAGATTGCCCGTGCTGAACTCGCGCGCGACCTGCGGCGCCGCCTCGAACTCCACTCCATCGGTGGGGGCCGTGGGCATCACGTCCAGCGGCGGCCGGCTGCCCGGGTCGCGCGGATCGAAGGTGCGCTGCACGCTGGCCAGGCCACCCGCAACGGCGGGCAGCTCGCTCGCCGCCGCGGCTGCCGGAGCTTCGTCCACCGGCAACAGCGAGAGCTGCTCGCCGGGCACGCGCTCCGCGCTACCGGGCTCCGCCTGATTCGGGGCATGCTGACCAGTCGCGCCGTGCAACAGCGCGGCCCCGCCGCCCATGGCGCCGCCCGCGAGCAACCCGGCGGCGGCGGCCTTGCCGACACCTTCTCCGACGGGCTTGTCCAGCGCGAGGTTCTGCAGCGCCTGCTCGGACATCGACTGCGGCAGCTCTTCGAGCACGCCCTCGGACAGCATGCCAGCGCCAACCTGGCGCGCGAGCGAACGCTGCGAGGCGGGCCCGGCGCCGTGGATGGCTCCCTGCGCCAGCATCGTGTCGGCATCGCCGATGCCAAGGCGCTGCGCCAGGCGTCCGCCGAGTGCACCGAAGCCAGCAGTAGCGGCACCGGTCGCGGCGGACAGAGCCGCCTGCTTCGGGGTGAGCAACCCGTCCTGCGTCTCTTGGCGGATCTGCTCGGCCTGCGAGCCCGCTCCCAGCACGCCCTCACCGATGGCGCCAGCGATGGCCGGCGCAATCTTGGGCGCCACCTTGAGCAAGCCGCGCGCGACGCCCGCGCCGCCGAGCATCTGTGGAATCGACTCGCCCACGCTGGTAGCGATGGTGCTGGGGTTCTCCAGCATGGTCTTGGCCGTATCGACGAAGCCATCGGCCGCCTGCACCTTGCGGTTGGCGGCCTTCTGCGCGTCGGAATATTGGTCGTCGAGGAACTTCTGTGTCTCCTCGAAGCCGACGCCGGCCTGCTCCAGAGCTTTGCCAGCGCGGCCGCCCGTCACGATGTCAGCCAGGCCGACGACGCTCTGCGGAAGGCCGACCGCGCCCTTCAGCGCCGTGACCCCGACATCCTTTACGGTGCCGAGCACGGTGCGCTTTGCATCGGGCGGATCGAGCTCACCCGAAAACGGGGTGAGGTTGTGCGGTGTGGTATCGAGTTGCCCGTCGAAGGGCTTGAGAGTTTCGCCAGCCATTGCGCCAGTCTTCCGACGGGCGCTCTGTGCGTCGAACCCTACAGGGGAGCGCTCTGCGGCGCCCCGTCATCAGCTGCCGATGAACCGTTTGCCCTGTGCATCCTCGTAGACGGGCTTCCCGTTGGAAGTGCCAATCTGCCGGGTCATCCCCGGAGGGAGGCCGGCTCGCGGCGCCTGACCCTGTTCGACGAACTGGCCGGTCTGGTTGTTGAAGACGCGCGCCGGCCTGGTGACGGATTGCTGGGTGGTCGGGTCGATTTCCTGCCCGCCGGGCACCACGGTGAAGCGGCTCGGGTGCTCTTTGCCCGTCATCGTGCGGATCTGCTCTGCGATGGCCGCCCGCTCCTCGGGCTTGGCCTTCTCGTACTGCTCGTACAGCTTCTCCACGCGCTGGGCGCCGCGAGTTTGGAACCCCTGTGCCTCCTGCCGCAGGGCCAATTCGCCACGCTGCACATCGTTGGTAGCGCCCGCACGAACATTGGCGCCCGCCTCCTGCACCGCTGTCCGGCCGGAGGCGCCAGCCTGCTGGATCGCTTCGCGCTCCAGCGAAGCGGCATTGTTAGCGGCGGTGGTGTCGCGCTGGAGCGCGTTTCGACCGTTTGCCTCGTCCATGCCGGCCAGCACACGCACCTGGTTGGCTGTGAGCTGTCCGTTTGGCGATCCTCGGTACGGCGTGCTCGCCGCGCCGAACGCGCTCCGGCGCACACGATCCGCGTGGGTGTCGTCTCCGATCACCGTCAGGCCGTTACCAGGTGCGAACCCGGCTGCCGAGCCTCCAGCTGCAGCAGCTCGCTCACCGGCTCGCTCTGCGATGCCACGCGCCTCGAGCGCGTCGGCCGCAGCCATGTTCTGCGCGCTCGGCGCCGAGCGTGGCGCGAAGCCCGCCGCGGCGGCGGCCGGCGAGTCGCCGTAGCTGTTGCCCTGCCTGAACACGCCCGGCATGACCTGGCTCGCAGCCGGTGCCGCCGAGCTCGCCGGTGCATCGTTCGAGACAGCAGGTGCGGTCGGCGCGACTACAGGGGCGGCAGCCGGGCGGACCGCGGGTGGCGCTGCCGGGGCGACGGTCGTTGCCACAGGCTTCGCGCCACTGCCCCAGCCTTCGCCCACACCGGCGAATCCTCGGCTGGTCGGCGCAGGTGCCGCATCAGCCTCGCCCTTGAACAACGTCGAGCGCGGATCGTTGAATGCATCGAGCCGTCCTGTGCCCTCCTGCACCTTTGCTGGCTCGAACGACGCGGGGCCGGTTGCAACGTAGGGCTGCATCATGCCGCCTCGCGTCCCCGCCGTCGGCTCACGCCTGAATACGCCGAATGCGGCCCCTTGGGTCTGGGCCAGTGGGCTCGTCTGCGACGAGGGCGCCGGTGCGGGCGCGGCAGCGGCCCTCTCGTTGGCGGCCAGCTGCAGCGCCTGCGGGCTGGGCGGCAGCGAGGCCGTCAGCATCGGCAAGGGCGCAGGGATGCTGGCGCTGACATCCAGTGAAGCAGCGGGTGGCGGGGTGCGCGCCTTACGGGGATCTTCATCAACCAGCCCACCGTCGGCGAAGAATACCGGCGGTTCGGCCGCGCTCGGCGCGAAACCGCGCGGGCCTGGGGCCGATGCATGGGTAGCGTCCTTGATCGCGTCGAGCGCCTCCACGCCGACAGCATGTACGTGCTCGGGCGGGAGCTGGTATTCGCCGTTGCTCAGGTTCACCGGCACCTTCTCCGGGCTGAAGCCCAATGCAGCCACGCCGTCCTCGCCAAGCTGCTCGGTGGAGTCCGCCGGCATGATGTAGCTGCCCGGTCGAACCTCGGTTTCGATGCTGTCGGAGGTGCCGGTGCCCGGCCCACGCACCGGCCCACCGTCTTTCAGGCCCATGGCCTTCATGCGACGCTCGGTCGCGCCCATGCCCGCGTACTGGGTGATCGCCTTCTCGGGGGCCGGCGCTGGCGCGGGAGGCGGCGCAGCTGGTGTGGCCGCCGGCGCCGCGGCGCCCGTGTCTGTGGGCTCGGGAATGCCCATCACCTTGCGCACCAAGCCGCGCACAAGGCCTCCCTCGGCAAGGTGTTGCGCCTGGGCGCGCTTGGTGGCGGGTTTGAAGCCGTGCATGGGTCTACCTCTCGATCTCGATGCGCGCCATTTTTCGGAGAGCCGGCGCGCCAGTCGAACCCCACGGGGGTGCGAGTAACATTTCGCAAAAATTGGAGGTGGGCGACATGAAACAGTTCGTCTTTTTGGCCCTGGTCCTGGCCTCATGCTGTGCTTCAGCGCAGGTCACGAAGTGCACCCTGCCGAACGGGAAGGTCACGTACGGTGACGGCCCCTGTCCGGCCGGCGCCGCCGATTCGCGCGTGAACACCACGGCCAACGTGCTCGACGCATCAACAGAGCGCAATACCGCCGCGCGGATGCGCGACGACGATCAGCGACGCGATCAACCAACACCGGGAGCAACAATCATCGGAGGCAGCGGCGGCCGCACAGCTGGTGGCTCAGGTGCCATCGTCGACGAGGCGAAGTGCCGCGCGGCGCAACGTGACCTCGAAATCGTCACGAGCAAGATGAAGCTGGAAGTCGCTCGGGGGAACCACCCCGGGCCGGCCTCGGCGCCAGTGCGGTCGGCCGAGCTGAAGGTTGATGCCGCATGCGGAACGAACATGGCGGCCTCCCGCGCACAGTCGTCTGGAACGCGCGCGGCGGCGGCACCGCCCGTGCCCGAGGCGCCGGCGCAGATTGTCAACTGCGATCCCGCTGGATGTTGGGACACCGCAGGCCGGCGCTACAACAACGCTGCGGGCGGCAACTTCACACGATCGGACGGCGCTTTCTGCACGCGCGCTGGTCCGACCAATGCGATCTGCAACTGAGGCACCTATTCAGTAGCTGTAGTTATAGCTCGTGCTGGTGCTTTGGCTCGTGGATTCCGAGCTGCTGGCACTGCCAGAGCCGCTGATGCCTGCAGAGACGTGCATCGCCGACATCGCACCCGCCGCGAGCTGCGCGGTGTACTGGCCCAGCGCCTTGGCGGCTTCCAGCGCGATCTGAGCTTGCTGCACCGCGTTCTGCATGCGAGCGGTGTACTCGCTAATCTGCATCTGCGCGTAGGCGATGTTGGTCCGGGTATTCATGTCGGCGAAGCGCGACTGCATCTCGGCGTCAGCCACCACTGCATTCGATTTCGCGCGCCAGCCCTCGACCTGCGCCTGGTAGACCTGCGTGCTGTACTGCACTTCGCGCAGGCTCGCGTCGATGCGCGCCTTGAAGGCGTCCACATCGGCCAGGAACTTTGACACCTTCGTGCGCGCAGCCTCCATCTTGATCTGCGCGCCCTTGACCTTGATTTCCGCCTTGTTGGTCACCGCCTGCACCGTAGCGGCGTAGGCGCGGGATTGCGACTCCAGCACGCCAGCCTTGGCCGCCTCGCCCTTCACGCGGGACTCATAGGCATCGAACTTCACCTTCTCCGCGCCGACCTGCTCGGCGAAAGCCTGCACGTCGGCCCGGTAGGCGTCGAACTGCGCCTTGATCGTGTCAGCGCGCACTGATGCGCCCTGCATGAGGGCCTTGTAGACCTCGACGTTCGACTGCACGGCCTCGATCTTGGCCTTGAACACCTCGACGCGCTGCTGGTTGATCTGGCCCAGCGCGACCTGCCCTTCCACGGCCGTTTTGTAGGCGGTCAGCTTCGACAGCGCCGCGTCCAGCCGCGTGCGGTACACCTGCGCCAGCGTCTCGAAGGCCGCGTTTTGCGAGTTGAACAGCGCGATGCGCGCGTTGAAGACGTTGATCTGGCTCTCCGCCTGGAAGCGCGCCACCTCGAAGAGGCGCTTCGCCATGTTCTCGTAGAGATTGGTGGTCAGCTGCTCGAGTGCCATCCCCTGCTGCACAGCAAAGCGGATGTTCTCGATCTCCCACTGCGCGGCCTGGATCAGGATGTCGCGATTCAGCTCGGCCGCCTTCAGCCGCCCCTGCTCGCGGACCACGGCTGTCTGCTTCGCCAGCATGCCCGGCGGCATGGAGAAGCCGCGCGCCGCCCAGGTGTCCACGGCCTCCTGAACCGCGCGCTCGGTTTCCGCGCTGTCGCGCTCGCGCGCTCTGGCGAACAGAGCATCTTCGATGGCTGGCGGCAGCCCAGTACCGCCGGCCATCATGCCCTTCACCTTGGCCTGCAGCTCATCGAGCACCTCAGACTCGTAGACCGGCTCGGCCCAGTTGATGAAGACGTTCGGCACCGTGATGCCGTCGGCGTTGGGCGGCGTGGCGTCGAAAGTCGGCAGCTGCGGAAACTCGAACACCGGCAGGGTGATGCGCTCGAGCGCCTCCATTTCCGGCATCACGATGCTCGGCGCGGCCGGCAAGTCCACCGTGGTGTCGACCTGCGGGCGCTGGGGCGCTGGGATGTCCGCCATGCCCGGCGCGTCGGGGATGTTGATCGGGATCGCGGTCGGCGGGTCGGGCAAGTCGCCGAGGTCGCCCAGGTCCAGGCCGGTCAGCAGCGCGTCGATGTCAATGTCCGCCGGTGACGACGGCATGGTCAGATTGGGCGGCGAGTAGCCTGGCGCGTCGCCCAGGTTGATCGCGGGCGGGTTGGCAACCGGCGCCACCGGTCGTGTGGGCGCGGGCACGTCGGCCACCTGCACAGAGCCAATCTGCGCGAGCGCGCTGCTCAGCAGCGCGTTGTAGCGATCGGCGAGCACCTCCAAGTGCGCCATCTTGTCCGTGACGGTTTCTACCGCCACACCGAGGATGCTGTCGGGTTGAATGCCCATCACACTCTCCTTTTCGTCGGCGCCGCATTGACGCTCAAGTCGTTGATCTCGCCACGCTTCGCGTCCAGGCGAAGAGTGAAGCTGAAGTGCCTGCCGCGCAGCCCGCGGCCGAAGATGAATCGGCCGTTCGTGAGCTCGCCAGCTGGCTCCGGTTCAAGCGGATAGCTGTAGGTTTCGGCCACGCCCTGCTGCGTGGTGGTCACGTCCATCGTTGCGGTGCCATCCAGCTCGTACTCCAGGAAGGCCTGCAGCGGGTGCACCAGCATTCCCTGCCCGAGATCCACCGGCGCCGTGCGAATGGCGGCTGCCTGGGTGGTTCGTGTGTCCAGCGCGTATACGCCGTCCTCGGCCAGGCCGTACAAGGCGCCGTCGATCACCACCAGCGATGTGAACGGCACCGGGTCGTGGCGCGACATGGCCCACGACTCGGTGTTCGCCGTCCAAGCCTGCGCGCGCACGGGCTCGCCGACCATCTGGTCTTCGGCCATCGCGCTGTCGCGCACCAGGTCAACGGCATGGAGCCGGCCGAACGCCTCGTCGCTGGCATGAGCCACCTCGACCACCGGAGCGGCAGCCTGCCGCGTGTCGATCACCTCATCCGAGGCTGTCGCCACCGCCGCCGGCATGTCCGCTGCATGCAGGTTGCCCGTGGTGAAGTCCAAGGCCTGCGCGGCCTCCTGCACCACCGACGAAGCAAAGCTGGGGGCCGAATCGCTGACGCGGGCCGACTCCACCACCATGCTGCGGGCTTTGCGCTGTGCCAGCACCAGGTCGCTCGCGATCGCCGACTCGACCACTACCGAACGCACACGGTCGATCACCTGGTCGCTGGCCTGCGCGCCATCGGCATGGAGCACGCGCAGGCGGCCCAGCGCATGATCGGAAGCGGCGGCATGCTCGGCAACAAGCTCGTGGCTGGTTCGAGCGTCGATGACCTGATCGCTGGCCAGCGCCTGCTCGATGACGACGCCGCCGGGCCGGTCGAATACGGCATCGCTGACCACGGCCGCGTCGGCGTGCAGCACCATGAGCCCGAACAGTAGCGCGCTCGACGCGCGCGCGATTTCCTCGGTCACGCTGGTCAGCCCGAGCCATACGGAGCTGCTGGCAACAGCGGTTTCTTGAACGTCGTCGCGGTAGCTACTCATTGATAACTCCGATGAAGTGGTGCGCGCTGCGGTTGTCGGCCAGCGCCGTGTAGCCCCAGCGGCGGCGCAGGCCGTTCTGGTCCTGTTCGTAGATGCTGGCGTAGCTGCTGTCGCCGATCGCTACATGCACCGCGTCGCGGTAGAAGTAGGTCTGCTCTTCCGGCGAGAAGCCGAAGTACCAGGAATGCGGAATGTCCTTGTGGGCGACGACAGAGCCGGCGCCCTTCAACGACACGCTGAGCCGGCCCGACTGCTCGGCCGGGAACAGCTTCTCGCTGGAGAACGGCTCGAAGCCCGGCGCCTCGCCGCCGATGACAACGCCGTTCGCATGGTGAGTGCTCGACGTGCGCGAGGTGTAGGGCCCGCAAACAGCGGTCACGTCGAGGAACCCGCCGGGCGGCAGGTTGAACCAGTTGCCGCTGTCGGCATAGTCGCTCACTTCGGTGGGCGAGTAGACCAGCGTGTCGACGTAGACAGGCACACCGTCTTTCGAGGGCGGATCACCCTTGTTGTGGTTGTCCGTCTGCCCCATGTAGTGAAAGATGTTGTCGTAGCACCAGAGCTGGTAGGAGGTCGGGTCCGCCATCGCGAACTGCTCGGTCTTCTCCGACTCGGCGCGGCCGGAGGTGCTCTCGGTGTAGGGGTAGAGGATGCAGTCGCGCTCGAACACCGGCACGCACGCGGCCACGTCGATGCCGAAGCCCGAGGTGCTCTTCACCGTCGTGCGGTGGTAGTAGTAGCGGGCCCGCGAAAGCGAGCCGACGCAGTACAGGAGCGGCGGCGTGGCGAAGGCTGGCTGGCCGTAGCCCATGTCGATGCCGGTGATGTGCGTCGTGGTGCTGACCGGCGGCGCCACCTGCCGGTCGTCGAATGCCGAGGTGTAGAAGTAGCCCATCAGGCCAGACAGCCCGGTGGTTTCGGTCTTCTCCCACTGGCCGACGATCATGAATTTCTCGAAGGTGCTCTGCACCTTCTCCTGCACCTTGCGCTCGTCGTAGAAATACTTGACCACCTGTAGCTCGTCGTCGACGTAGCAGCCGAAGACGATGGTGTCGCATCGCACGGCGGGGCCGGCGTAGTCCTCCGACACCATCACGAACGACTCGCAGCCCAGCCCGCGCAGTTCCGGAAACTTCAAGCGCCCCATCGACTTCGGGTTCTTGCCCGGCCAGTACATGGGGCCCGTGCCCACCCGCGCCACATTCCCCTGGTGCACAGCGATCGGCTCCAGCTCGAGCGCGTCCCAGTAGTCGTTGTCGGGCCCGTTCGACACCGAAGCGCGCGCCAGGATCTGCGCGGCCGTGGCGCGGCGAATCTTGTAGGCCGCCGCGCGCGAGCGGTGGGAGCCATCGCGCAGCTGCTCGAAGACCCGATCCAGATAGCCGTGTGCGCGGGCGGCCTCGTCCTCGCCGTCGAACTGCCACGAGGCCTTCAACCGCCCGCCGTTGGCGGCCGCGCCCAGCCGCAGCTTCATCTTGTAGGCGTGCGCGTGCAGAAGGCCCGCGTCGTCGCGGTCCCAACAGGTGTTGAAGCCCTCGCTGCCGCGGCTGTTCAGGGACCAACCTCCGGCGGCATAGAAGGCCTGCCGCGTGTAGAAGTCGGCGCAGTCGCACACCTTGATGAATACGCCCGCGCGCCGCCAAGCCTCGAAGTCCTGTTCGTCATCGGGGAACGTCTCACCCGAAGGCAGTCCGCCGAAGCGATCCAGCACCTTCAGCAGCTCGGCATCGCCGACCTCCTCGACGTAGGCGCGGAAGGCGGCGGCGGTTGTCGCCGGCACCAACGGCAAGGGCATGGCGAAGACGCCCCGCGTGCTGATGCGCAGCAGCCAGGGCCTTCCGTCGGTGCCGAACGACACGGCGTTGCCTTCCCCGTGCTGGTAGCGGTACTGGAACTGGCCCTCGCGGTCCGGGAAGCCGGTGTAGCCGGGCAGTCGCAGGCCCGCGACCTCGCGCCGGATCTCGCGCATGAAGCGCTCGGGCACGCGCATGCGGGCCCGCTCGACGGGATCGTCGGGCAGGTCCGCCAGCACCTGCCGGCCGTAGCCGCCGACCACCTGCGCCACCTCGGCCATGGCACCGCTGTACCAGGTCGGGCGCTGCTTCACGTACTGCGTGAACGTGTAGATGCCGCTGTACTCGGGTCGGAAGTAGGCGAACCGGTCGTGGTAGTCGATGCGGAAACGCTGCAGCGCCACATCCTTCGGCGGCAGCTCCTCGTCGTCACGGTAGCCCGCGAGCCGGCGGCGCGTCTGCTCGGTCAGCTTGATGCCCACCCCCTCGCCTTCCAGCACCTGGGCGCGAGTGATGGCGCCGGAGAACAGCATGGGCACGTTCGTCTCGGCGAGGCCGGTGACCTCGTGCTCCGGGTTCTCGTGGCGCTCCAGCACCAGGATGCGGAACACGCCGCCCATGTCGATCGCCACCGCCTGGCGGCCGCTGGGCAGCGCCGCGACGCGCTTCAGGCTGTCCAAAGCGGACAGCTGCTTGAAGTTGGTCGCGGTCCTGGCCAGCCGCTCGACGGCAGCGGCATCTTCCGGGGACAGCTCCGCCTGCTCGGCAAAGCGCCCGTAGGGGCGCGGTGCGTGCATGGATCAGACGGTCAGGCTGAGTCGGTAGCCGATGTCGTAGGTGTCGCCGTTCTGGAACACGCGGGCGGCAGCGTACTTCGTCGCCGACACGAGCGCACCGGTCGTGCCCCCTCGCGCGTTGTTCGTCAGCATTGCCGCGCCAGTCACGTTGAGCTGGCCGGCGGTGGCGATGGTGACCGTGGCGACGGCCGCCATGTTGTCGATCGAACCGGTGTTGGTGTTTGCCGAGGTCCAGGCCGGTCGGGTCGGGCTGGTGTAGCCCTCAGTGAGGCTGACGATTTCGGACGCGGTGGCCGCGAAGCTGGCGGCCGTCCAGTTGTCGGCCGGCGCCGCCGCGCCGCTGAACAGGGCCAGGAAGTAGCCCGCCGGCTTGGCCGTGCTGCCCAGCGCCACGTTCAGGATGTGCGCCAGCCCTTCGATGACGATCTTGTTCTTGGTGCGGGTCCACTCGCCGCCGTTGATACGGTCGAAGTACTCGCCCTGTGCAAGCACGCCTTGACGGGGGAAGTAGATGCCCCGCTCGGTGACATCGTAGGTTTCGCGGTTCAGGTCCGCAGCCAGTTCTTTGCGCAGCGTCGTCATAGGAAGCTCCAGTAGTCCTATGCCGCACTCCTGCGCAGCGAATGATTCCCGGATGCCCGGGACGGAAGACCTCAGACTACAGCGGTCAGCAGGCGCCGGCCAAACACTACAGAGGTTCCGGCACGGCCCGTGATGCCCTTCAGCACGCCCGCATGCAGCTCCACCAGCGCGCCGGAGGCGGTACCGGCGACGTAGCCGTTTTCCGCCAGCCAGACCGCCGCGTCACTGCCGCCTGCGGTGAGGTCACCGCCGAGAGCATCCGGCGACGCGAGGATGGCGCTGCCAGGCACCGGTGCGCGGCCTCCTTTGCGCTCCGCCGAGAACTCGGCGGGCGCGCTGCCGCGAAGGAAGACGACGTGATCGACCTGCCCGACCCACACACCGCCGTCGACAGGCTGCACGAAGGTGATGCGCTGCGGCATCTGAACGAACCCGTGCCGCTCGTCGTGCAGGTGATAGGCCAGTGCTTCAGACCAGCGCAGCACGTTGCCGCGGGCGACCAGCAGCCGGCCGCGCCAGTACGAGAGAAAACGCCCTGTGGGCATCGGCGACAGGTGGCGGAACTGGGCCGCCGCGCCGAGCTGGGGCAGCAGTGGTAGGTGGATCGACGCGGTACCGGCCGGCCAGTCTCCGGCGCGCAGCAGCTCGCCGCCATCACGCCGCGTCAGGTACAGCCGAACGCCAGTGAGCGTAGGGTCGAGCCAGATGGGCAGAGTCACCTCGAGCGCTCCGCTTGGGCCCACTTCGACGGTTGCGAGCTCGGACGGGGCGGATTCCTGCGCGCCGCGCAGCCAAGCCACGGCCGCGCCGTAGGTGCCCGGCTCCAGTGAGCCTGTGCCGGCAGTCAGCAGCGGTGCGGGCGGCGTGTCAAGCGTCAGGCGCTGCGCCGCGCTGCCGTCGAATGTGAACAGACCTGCAGGCCCGGCTACGCAGACGAGGCTGTTCAACACTGCGTGTTCTGCACCCTCCCCCACCGTAGCAAGCTCTTCGTGCGACCAGTCGGCCGGGTTGATCTTGACCCACTTGCCAGCGAGAGTGCCGAAGGTGTCGCGGTGCAGTGGGCTTTGCCACACGTCGCGGAACCGTGCCGCGCTCACCAGGCGCTCGCCCATGCGAACCGATGCCTTCCCCGCCGGGGTGATGTCCACGTTCACCGCATCGCGCACGAACAACCGCGCGGCATCGCCGCCGCGCTGCATGGCAGCATCCTCCGAGACGTTGTTGATGCCGGCCACCGGCATGAGGGAGGTGTCGGTCATTAGAAGGCTCCTTTTCGGTACTGATCGGCGTTGCCGTCGGGCCGGATGTAGTGCACGGCCAGCTTGGCATTGGGCACGCCGGCCTGCGCTGCGTCGATCCCCACAGGCACGAGCGTGCGCGCCGCCGGGCCCGACGGAACATAGGCATTGCGCACGTGCATGCGCGCGGCGAAATTCTCCGGGTCGTACTCGCTTGCGAACGCCTCGAAGCCCTGCGGCTCCAGGCCCCGGATGCGTAGCGAGATCCACGCGGTCCCGAAAGCAGCCGCGTCGATGCCAGGCGGAATGGTCGGCATCAGGGGGCCAACGTGGAGCGACTGCCACTGATACGGCGGCTCCCCGCGCGACCCGCCCATCGCCAGCGCGTTGAAGCCGGTGAACTGGAAGGTCCGGTGCAACAGCGACACCCAGGTCACACCGAAGTCCGGCGGCGCGAGGCCCACAGGACGAACGGTCTGCGGCCCCAGGTACGGCCCGCGCGCCACCGCCGGCTGCCCGAAGAGCTGCATGTCGGCGCCGCCGAACTGCTTCACGAACTGCGTGCCGTCACCCAGCACCACCCAGCCCATGCGGTAGGCCTGCATACCCGCCGGCTCCAGGTAGCGCCGGTGCAGCTGGACAGAGGGCGCACCGAGCTGCGCGGTGTTCCCCACGGTCGAGGGCGACAGGATGCCGCGGTAGGTGCGCACCGAGTGCTGCCCAAACCGGGCGCCCGGCCCGTATTCCAGCGTCTGGCCGACATAGTGCAGGTTGGCGGGCGGGTGGTTGCGGATGGCCTGTGCCGGCGCCTCGACCACCGCGTAGATGGTGTGCGGCGTGATTCGCGCGGGCGTCGGCTCGAAGACCTGCACGTCGGGCCACTCGGCCACCGTGAGATAGCGTCTCTTCAGCGAAACGGTGGGCTCGCCGTAGCCGTCCACCTTGATGCCGGCGTCGACCATGACGCCATTGCTGCGCACCGTCGCGTCGCCCAGCGGCGGTGCGGTGATGCCGGGCACGTAGAGGACATACTGGTTCAGCCCTGGCTTGCCGAACTCGCTCTCAGAGGCAATCTCCTGGTCCTGGATGATCCACTGCGTGGCGTACGGCGGTGCACCAGCCCGTGTCACCACCAGCTTGTCGCCCACGCGCATGAAGTTGTTGCCCGGCACCGCGATGGTCTGCTTGCGGTCGGCGATCTTGACCTGCCCGAAGAGCTGAGTGGCGGCGCCATCCGGCGCCACGGGCCGGTACTGCAGCCGCACGAAGGCGTCACCGAACTCCTCCGAGTTCCATCCGTAGCCCCGCATTTCGGGGGTCACGTTGTGCACACGCGGCTCGCCGAAGAAGTCCCGGTGCGTCCACCTGGGCAGGAGGATGTTGAAGTGAATGGACAGCGCGGCCAGCCCGATGCGCGACATGTCATCGCCCCTCGGATCGACGTAGCGCGTGTGCAACTTGACCTCGGGAAGCGGCACGTCGGGCGGTTGGATCGCGTAGCGGGACTCGATGTCCAGCGTCCGAATCGCGAAGTCGATGAAGGCGGTGCCGTAGGCCGCCGAGTCGATGTTCCCGATCCGCGGGTAGTAGCGCCGCGTGTTCTCCAGCGCGGGCACGCCGAAGAGCTGCGTATCGGCCCCGGCCGGCGCCACCACGCGCGCCGCGTTGTAGACCGCGTTCCAGTTCAGCAGCGGCGGCGGCTCGATGCCCTCCAGCGGCAGCAGCCGCACGCCATAGGCGACCAGGCCTGCCGGCGTCGTGCCCGGATAGCCAGGAGGCGTCATGCCAGCCGGCGCGATCACGCGGGCGTTGTTGAACACCAGCGGCTCGCCCACACGCGGCGGCGCGATGCCGATCGCGCCCACCACGCGGTTGCGGTTCTCGATAGCCGTCCACTGCGGCCACGGCGGCGGGCTGAGCCCGTCGGTAGGGTCGTAGTTCTGCACCACGTACTGCCGCAGGTTGTAGACCTGCGCCCGCCCCCAGCGGTATTGCTCCTGCACGTTCGTCTCGAACCCGGGCGGCCGCACGAACGACAGCTGGTTCTTGATGTTCGTGTCGCCCCAGACCTCCCGGAAGCCCTGCGGCGCCACGGTCTGCGATTCAGGGATGACCCGTGTGCCGAAGGCCGACGAGTCCCAGCCCGTTGGCGTGATGTAGCGCGTGCCGCCCACGTTCGGCCTGCCGACGGCATCGAGGAACGCGCCCGCCGGAGCCACCAGCCGCGTGCCCTGGCTGATCCAGGCTGTGCCGAAGCCTGGCGTGGGGATGCCCGCGTTCAGCTGCACATACTGCCGGTCGTGGCTCACCCGGTTGGTGCTCGCGAAACCGGTGGCCACCAGCCCGCTCGGCAGCAGGTATCGGGTGTAGAGCCAGACCGTCGAACTCGTGCCGAGCGCCGGCGGCACGATGTTGCCGGCTGCGATGTACCGGTTCCGGTTGATGATGGTCGGGTTGCCACCGGCCATCGCATCGAAGCCACCTGGGAAGAGACGCCTGTTCTTCAGTACCACGGCGGCCGCGCCGAAGCCCGACAGATCCACGCCCGTGGGCGTGACCTTGCGCTGTCCGAACGCCACGAGGGCGGCACCGAACGAGAGCTGGCTGGCGATGCCCGTTGGCCGCAGCGCGCCCGCCGCATTGCGCACCTGGTGCGCGCCGACGGCCAGGCTGTCGAACCCACCCGGCGCAACGTAGGTGAGGTAGTTCTGGATCGTGGCGGCGCCGAAGCTGCACGAGTCCCAGCCCGTCAGCGGGATGTACTTGTCCTCTGACGGCAGCGTCCAGAGCCCATCGCGCACGCCCACCGCGGGTGTGTAGGCCGGCTTGCCCACCCAGCTCGCATTGATCGTCCAGCGCGGCGGCGCGTACTGGTAGGGGAAGATCGCGTACGTGGAACCGAAGGCCAGCGGCGTGAAGCCCACCGGCCGCACGAACTGCTGCTGCGTGACGAAGGGCGTGCCCGTCGCCTCGGACAGAAAGCCCGGCGGATTGACGTAGGCGCGCTGCTGGTCCCAGGTGACCGACAGGGATGCGCCGATGGTGCGGATGTAGACCGGCTTGCCGACCCACGAAGCGGTGATGGTGTACTGCGGCGGCCGGTAGTAGAGAACCTTCGTCAGCGCGAAGGTCGTACCCCATTGGGTCTGGTCACCGGCACCTGCAGCCGCCACGAGCTGCTGCCCGATGACCGTTGGCGTGCCCATGCCGCCCTCGGCGCTGGCCGGCTGGTAGATCCACTGATTCGGCGTGACCCAGGTGCCGAGGATGACGCGCGCGGGCCCTCGGTAGGTCGGTGCCCCGACCCACGAAGCGTTCAGCGGGCTGGTCGGGGGCGTGTACGGCATCGCTAGACCGGTTGCGGCTCCGTCTGCGCGTAGAACAGGTCGTTCAGCAGCTCGCCGGCGGCCGTCATGAACTGCACGTCGTAAGGCCCGATGTCCGGCACGCGCAGGTCGTAGTTGCCGGTGCTCGCGCTCGAGGTGGTTTGGGCGGCGAGCTCACCGGTATCTCGTCGATGCGCGCGCACCACGCGCGCCACGGGGTTGTTGCTGATGTCCCGCACCGTGCCCGTGATCTTGTAGGGGGTGTCGTAAGTGATGACAAATGGCGTCAGCGCGCCAGTGCTGCCCCACATGGCGTTGCGGAACAGTGGCGACTGCGCCGGGAACGGTGCGCGCGTGGAGATCCTGAACTTCGACATCGTCCGGGTTGGCGATGTCGAACCAGTGTTGTGGCGGAGGTAGACCGCGTCCTCCGTTGGATCTGGATCGACCGTCAGGCTGTAGCCCGGCCCGATCACGCCACCGGTCGTCAGGGCAGTGAAATCCGTGAAGACCTGGGTGTCCGCATTGAACTCCGCGATGAACGGCGAGGTGCCGAACGCCATCAAGATCGAGTTTGCCGTAGTGGGATGCCGCGCGAGGGGGCGGATGTAGTTGGTCGTCGGGGTGTACTTGCTGCTCGCGGTGTAGCCGTAGCTTCGCACCATGGTCGTAGCGTTGTAGATCGAAATGAAGGGCGAAGAAGCACACATCACGACAAAGCGCGTGCTATCCGAGGTGAACACGAGTCCGTAATTGCCACCGCCGCCGGGCACCGTCACCGCATCGGTATAAGCCCACGTCGAGGTGTTATAGACGCGGATATAGGGCGAACTGCCGTGCGTCACCGCCAGCTTTGTACCGTCCGGCGAGAAGTCCAACGCATAGATGGTGCCGAGGTTGGTCGTGGCCACCGTGACCAGCGAGTGGTCGCTCCGCTTGAAGACGTAGAGGTAGGGAGAGCTGGTGCCGCCGACCGCGTAGTGATCGTTCGAAATCGCGCACACCGTGGTGGTTGCAGCAAAGCCGGCGGCCGGCGTCACTGGGTTGGCCATCGTGTTCATGTCAGGGTAGTAGCGAAAATTCGACCCCGAGATGCCGCTGTTGAACGTGACCACACCGGCCTTCAAGTCCGGTGCAAGCGCGGCAAACGCGCCGCTGCTCCCGACGGAGCCGGGGTAGGAAATCAGATCTGAAGACACCAGCAACGGATCAAGGCCTTGCCGCACTTCAAGAATGCGGCCAACGATGTTCTCCCCGTAGAGGACGCCGGCGATTCGGTGGCCCATACTCGCGCTCCCTCAGTCCTTCAGCACGCCCAGCGGCGTTTCGTTCGGCCAGTACCCCTTTGCCGCGTGCCAGGCGCTGTACTCGCCCATGAGCACGTCGTCGCCACGCTGACCAGCGAAGCGCAGCGCGTAGTCGATGGCCCACTCCTGGCTGTCGCGCCCCGGCGGGCACGGCGCCAGCTCGTGGACGAACATCTGGAACGGCGGCAGCGCGCCCACCATGCGCCAGTTGATGCCCGGCACGATGGCCGGCGTCAGCTCGATGGGCTTCGGGGCGATGCCCTCCACGCCGATGATGATCGGCGGCGGCTTCTGCGGCGGCGCCGCGAGAGATTGCGTGTCCTGCACTCCTGCGCCCCCCACGATCAGACCTTGAAGATCTTGTTGGTGCCGTTGTCCCAGGTGACGATGATGTCGCCGCCGTTGGGCGTGATTGGCAGGCCCGTGGCCGTGTCGATGAAAGCGATCAGCGGCGAGGTCGCCTCGGTGCCCGTGTCGCGGTAGATCACGATGGCCTCGATGCTCGCGCCCGAGACAGCCGTGAACGTCACGTCCGCGCCGTCGGCCGCGCCGCCGGTGGTGGTCTTCGCGGTCAGCGTCACGGGGCCCGCGATGCGCGCCGAGATCGGGATGTCCGCGAGGTACTGGTGGATGGCCGTCTGCGGCGTGTAGGCGCCAGTGTCCACCAACAGAACTTTGATGGTGTCGGTCGCCCAGTTGAGCTGAGCTTCCAGGAAGCGCTGCCGCGCAGCGTCATACAGGGTGTTTGCCATTTGCGGCCTCTTCAGCGGAAGAAGCGCACTCCTGCGCGCCAGTGGTTGCGCGCCCGGCTGGGCGCTGGATGGGGGTGTTCGCGTCGGCGCAGATGGCGAGACGCGCGCGCTGTCCCGACTTCTGAGAGAGCGTCACCAGCGTGTTGCCGATGCGCACCGTCTCGCCGACGCGGAGCTCTACGTGAACAAGGGTCGTGCTCATGGCAGGATCAGCACGTTGTGATGTGGAACATCCTCGCGCGTGATACGGCGGAGGTCGCTATCGGGCATCGGCCCGAAGTAGGCGGTGAAGCCCGCTTCAGCCCTGTCCGAGCGTGCCGGGTCGAACGTCTCGGTGTCGGGGATGCTGAAAGCCTTATGCAACGCCCACAGCAGCAGGTGCTCGTGGTGCGTCGCATGGATATCGGGCGTGCTGCGGACCACCGGCGGCGGCGAGCCGCCCGGGGGCAGCGCCATTGACTCCAGGGGCGTCCGATAGCACTCGAGCACGAGCACATCGCCGGCCTCGAACGTGCCGACCAGGCGCAAGGAAGTGTCATCCTGGATCGCGAAGCACGCCGGGTCTACACGCTCACGCCAGCCGGGCACCTCGGCATCCAGCCACTCGCGCGAAACGAGCCTGATCGAGCGCGCGCGGTCGCCGTTGACTGGCAGCAGGCGCAGGCTGATGATCTCGAACACCGCCGCGTGCAGCGGGTACACCGCCTGCCCCGATGCGAGCGCGATGCGGCACACCTCAGGGTCCGCGTCCTCGCGCAGCAGCCGGCCGCGCACCGCAGCCTGCCGCTCGGCATCGTTCAGCCAGTCCACGACATCGGCATCTGCCCAGAAATAGGGCTGCCGCTTGTCGTTGGCCAGGACGCGGAAGCGCCGGATCAAGTCCTGCAGGGTCATGGGGCTCCGAACTGATCCACGAAGCCCTTGACGCGATCGCGCATCTTCTCGATGCCGAGGTTGCCGGGCAGCTCCTGCTGGAACTTCGTCTTCGTCCAGTCGCGCAGCGCTTGCTTGTCCATCTTGTCGATCTGCTGGTGCAGTTCGAAGCGCTGGCCCTCCTTCTGGCGCCGCTCCTCCTCGGCCTTCTGGGCGGCTTCGAGCGTCTCCGCCGTGTCGTCCTTCGGCGCGGCGGCCTTCTTGCTCTTCGCGGTCGCCTCGGCAGCCTTTTCGTCGGCCGCCTTGAACACGTCTGCGTGCAGCAGGAACTTGGCAGCGAGCTCGGCCGGCACCTCGCGGGTCTGGTCGGGGTCGAAGGTCAGGCGCGATCGGTAGATGCGGTCCTGGAACGGCGTTTCCGTGCCGATGTAGGTGATGGCGACGAGTTGGCTGGCGGACATGGGTTGCTCCTCTTGGATGTGACGAAGGGGCGAAGCACATGGCCCCGCCCCGCTCGGCTCAGGTGTCGATTACTTCGGGCCGCCGCGCTCGCCGTGCACGATCACGTCCACGCGCGAAGCCTTCGCGTTGGCCGCGCCTGCGATGGTCAGCACCAGCAGCGCGGGCTTGGGCAGCTTCACCGGCACCTTGGCGGTGGCGGCGCGCAGGCGGCCGGTCGCGTTGAGCGCCAGGCCGGCACCGAAATACGCGGCGTCCTGCGGCACGTCGGCGCTGTCCACACCGTCGGCGTAGATGAAGCCCAGCGAGCCGGTTACTGCGGCGGTCATCGCCGTCGACACGATCAGTTGCGCGTCTTCCAGCACCATGCCCTCGGGCAGCTTGTCGAGCACCACGACATCGCCGATGCCGAGGGGCGTGGCGCTGTCCGCGTTGAGCGCGCCGCCATCGGCCGCGGTCAGCAGCGCGGCGCGCAGCGTGGTGAGGTTGCCGTAAGGGGTGAAGCCGCCGAACTGCTGCAGGCCCAGCCCCAGTTTCTTAATGGTTGCCATGTTGGCCTCCTGTGTGATTCGAGAAAGGTGAAGGCGGAGGCCAACCGCAGCCGGCCCCCGAGGTCATCAGCCGCGCGGCTTGATGATGCGAACGGCCGTGTCCAGCACCGTCACGCCGTGGTCGGTGAACTGGGTGCTGTCGCCGTGGTCCACTGCGAAGCGGATCTTCGACATGCCCAGGATGGCGCCGATCAGGATTTCGAGCTTGTCGCCGTGGTCACCCTTCTCTTCCGACCAGAAGAACGGGATGCCGCTGTGCTCCGAGCTGCCGAAGGCCTGCGCCAGCGCCTGGCCGCCCAGCAGCAGCGCGCGATCCACGGCGAAGGTGGTGCCGAACGACGCCGGCACGACGACGCTGGACTCGACCTCGCTGTCGTACGCAGCGCAGTAGTTGAGCTGGTCGCCAGCGTAGAAGCGGATCGCCTTGGGCATCTTCACGATGAGGATGCCGTTCCAGAGGCCCACGTCGCCGAGGAACAGCGGGTGGTCCTTCGCCAGCCGGGCGCGCGCATAGGCGTTGGCCTGGAAGCTACGGAAGTCCGGGTTCGTGGCGAAGCCGCTGTACTGCGCGGGCGACACCAGCGCAACGCGGATCGGGCTGTCGGTGGCGGCCAGGTCGCCCTCGAACTCCACCGGGGGCGGCGGCAGCGGGATCTGGTCCATCCACGAGCGCAGCGAGTCCACCGCATCCATGGTGAACATGTCCGTCGTGGCGATGGTCAGCTCGCCAGCGTTCGCCTTCACCTCGCCCACCGCGCCGCCGCCGACCACCAGGTGCCGGTTGCGCGTCGGCGCCTTCACCCGGTTCACCATGATTTCCTTGAACTTCGGGTGCGAGGCGAGCGGCACGCGCCACTCGATCTTGTTGTCGTGGAAGCCGCGCGCGCCGGCCATGTGAACGAGGATCGACTGGTCGATGTAGTCGTTCATCAGCTGCTGCGCCTTCGGGCGGCCCAGGCGGCGCAGGTCGTAGGGGCTGCGGATCTGGGTCATGGTGTTGCCCATGTCCACCGGGAAGCGCGCCTGGTTCACACGCAGGCGGTCCTCGGAGAAGGACATCCCCACGCCCTTGCCCTCGGCGTACTCGCTGCCCATGATCGGGTAGCCGCTGATCGGGTTGTCGAGGTGAAAGGTGATCTCGTCACCCTTGTTCTTGCCCAGGTCGTCGGCGCGCACGATGGGCATCGTGGGCTTCGACTGACGCTTCGCGCCCGCGATGGCGTTCTCGATGGTGGGCATCTTGCCCGTGAGGCGGTTCAGCGTCGTGTTGCGCTGCATGCAGGTGTGGAAGACCCCTACCGCCTGCTGGATCATGGCGCCGGTCGCACCCGATGGGACGTTCGTTTTGCTTTCGGACATGGAGTCCTCCTTCGATGGGATGGGCCTCGCCTCCCGGCGATGCCTGGTGCAATCAGAGTTGCTTGTTCAGAAAGGCTTCGATCTGTGCGGGGCTCATGCCTTCCATGGCCGCGTACATGTCGACGCCACCCATGCCTGCCATGTGCTCGTGCGGAGAGAGCCCGTCCGCGCGCCCGCCGGGGATACCGGACAGGCTTGCAGGGGGTTCCTTCCGCGCGGACGCCGCGGCGGCCGTGGCCGCAGCCTTGTCAGAGGCTGCGGGCGTAGGAGCTTCCTTGTTGCCCTTCGTGAAGGCATCGAACACTTCGACGATCTGCTCAGCCGTCCCGCCCGTCTTCGGGTCGAACAACTGCCAGTACGCAGCGCGGACCGCGCTCGGGTGGGCATCCACCCAGGCCTTGAACTCGGCGCTCTCCACGATGGAGTCAGCGTTGGGGTGCGCCTTGTAGATGGCCTCGTAGTGCGCGGTGGCGGCGTCCTGCTGTTGCTTGGCCTGCAGCGGTGCGACGGCCTTGCCGACGCGCTCCTCTACCTGCTGCTGCACCAGCTTGGCGATGCCAGCTGCCAGCGCCTCTTCCGAGAAGTCGCCGAACAGGCCCGGGTCCACGCCCTTCGACATCGCCGCCTCTGCTGTGGCAACCATGTTGTCGGTCTTGGTCGGGGCCTGCCCCTCGTTCTCGCGGGCCTTCGCCTGCGCTTGCAGGTCCGCCAGTTGGCGCTTCGCGTCCTCTGCCTCGGCCCGGTACGTGTCGCGTTGCTGGCGTGCCTTGTCCAGGTGGCTGAAGTCGATGGTGTGCTTGCCGTCCCTGGCCAGGACCACGGTGTTGTCCGCGGTCTGCTGGTCTTCCGGGATGGGTTGGGCGCCATCGGCCTTGCCCTTCGTCTCGTCGGTTTGCTCGTTGCCCTTCGTGGGCTCAGCCGCACCGGGCTGATCGTCGGTTGCAGTGGTGGTCGTGGGCGCGCCACCGTCTTCCGGCTTGGCGCCGGTATCGCCCTTCTCTTCCAAGCTCAATGCCTGGAGAGCCTGCTCCGGCGTCAGTGCGCCGTTGATGCTGTCAAAGAAGTTGTCGGTTGTTGCCGTCATGCTCGTCCGCCACATGTCGCCGTGGCCGCTAGGGACATCCGCATTCGGAGCACCGGGCGGGGCCGAAGCCCCACCCCGTACACCTCCAGCTGGGGGAGTTACCTCGCGCTCTTTCGAGGGAGGTGCCGGCTCTCACGAGCGGGCTACTTCACGCTTTGCTTTCGCATCACGCTTGAGCACGACTTTGCCGAGTGCTCGCGCTCTCGTGAAACCCTACAGGGGGGCGACGAGTTCGGGCCGCAGAAAGATGAACGGTGCCGAGGTGCTCGGGCTGAAGCGCACGTAGCGCGGTGGGAACAGCAGCTCGCCGCGCATGCTCTCCGGCAGGACGAAGATGTAGCCCAGCTCGGGCGGCATGCCCTTCGACCGCATGTACTCGCCGAGCGGCTCCGGCGGCAGCGGGTCGCGCAGCAGAAGCTCCATCGAGGCGAGGATCTGATCGATCGACGGAGACGGCTCGCCCCTGTTGGTGGCCGTGGTTGTGGTGATCGCTTCCATAGGTCGGATCAGTCGTTGGGCACGGGGAGAACCACGGCGTTGTACTCGCGTACCTGGGCAACGATATCGAGGAGACACGCCCTGCAGAGGTCGAAGTCCGCGCGGCGCGCCTCGGTGGCGAGCAGGCGCGAGGTGTCGACCTGTTGATCGGCTCGAAACACCATTGCGCCTTCCACTCGATAGACGGCGCAGCCGCGCAGCACCATGCCGAATTCCTCCTGGCTCAGGACGAACTCCACCGCCCCTGCCACCGGCTCCCGGATAGAGCCGTCCAGCAGGCGGAAGCTGAGAGACGCTGACCGGAAGTGCGGCCAGGCTGAGCGAGATATCGCCGTCGCCATCGCGTGCCCCTCAGGTGCCCGAGCCAGCGAGCCGGGTGCGCAGCTCGTAGCCGAGTAGCGGCCACACCTGATCGATGGCCTTCTCGCGCGCATACCGCCGGCCGATCTCGGGATCGAAGTTCTCCGGCGACACTGGCCCCTCGTTCACGCCTACCAGTTTCGTGCCGTTGTGCAGGATCAGCACGCAGACGGTGACGTGCTCCAGTTCCCGCGGAGAGTGAAGCGTCGATACTTCCCGGTAGCAACGCCCCGCAATCCCTTCGCCCGCGGTGAAGTAGTGCTCGCTGGCGATGGCTGCCTCGATGTCGGCCTCGGTGACGCGCGGCCCCACCGCCTTGGCGGCCAACTCTGTTTCGGTGACGGCGCGCGGCACTCCGGCCGTGCCGGTCATGTGGTGCATCAGCCCGTCGTCCAAAGTGTTGTGGACGCACCCGCGGAGGGAGTCCAGGGCGGCGGCAACCACAGGCTCCTCGCGATGATCGTCTCGCACCTGCAGCCGCACCAACGTCTCGTCCTTCGCGAGGGTGCAGCGCAAGCCGGGCGCGGAAGCGGGTGCCGGCGATTCGCTGTAGAACGCGCTGTGCAGGTAGTTCCACGCCCGGTTGACGCGATCATTGAAGCCGTGGTGCAACGTCCCGAGCTCCTCCATGGCGTTGCGGATCGCCGGGTAGAGCACGCGCGAGGCGTGATCCTTGGCAGCCGGCTCCGCCGCTTTGGCGCCGTAGTTCACCAGCGCATCCAGTGCCTGCCGAACCTCGTGGCCGATTCGCGCGCCGTTGGCGCCCAGCTCGGCGACGCGCGTGGCGATTGCGTGCGCGGCAGATTGCTCGAGCTCATCGCGATGGGTGCGGAAGCGCGGCCCGCCGTTCGTGTCCTTGGCCTGCTGCGCGTCCTGCTTGGCGGCCTGACCCTTCTGGAAGGGCATCCACCCACAGAACGCGCTGTCGGGCGCGGGCTCGTCTCCCTGCACCAGGTGCACGCTGGTCCTGCTGTGCACGGTGCCGTTCGCATCGAAGACGGCGAGGTTGACCATGCTGTCGTTCCAGACACGGGCAACGATGGCCGCGTAGGGGCCACCGCTCTCGTTGCAGGCGAAACCCGCCTCGCCGGTCTTCGACGCTGGATAGAACCAGACGACGCGGCCGACGGTCGGGATGATGATGTGGCTGAAGTTGCTCATAGGGCTCCTGGGAAGACGAAAGCCCTGTGGTCTGGCATCCCCGGTAGCGGCCGGTCCCCTTGCGGGGCTGGGATGCCAGAGCACAGGGCTCTGGGTTGGTTGTCTTGGCCGCTACCCGTTGACGGAGCAATCGTCTTCAGCGGCTTGGGTTCGAGCGAACCCTACAGGGGGCTAGGCAGGAGGCAGGTCTGCGAACGACATGCTGAAGTGTTCGCGATCAACTTGCGCATATTGCAGTTGAATGTGTCGTGCCTCAGGGTCGGCCGAGAGCCGGCGGATGCTCTCGATGACGGCCATAGTGGCGTTGGCGCCGGCAATGACTCTGCGGACCGCCGCCTTCGGAATGGGCCACAGGTGCACGGGAAATCGGTAGGGCCCTTTGTACGGTGTTTGGCTGTAGTTCAGCGGCATCAGCATGCGCCATTCGCGCTCATAGGCCCATGGGGAACCCTTCACCAAGAACGCACCGAAGCTCATCTGTGTAAGCACGACAGCCGGGCGTGCTTCCGAGTAACTCACAGGCCGCATGAAGCCGTACTCCGTCGGAAAGTCCGCGATCTCTTGCGCCTCGGCCTTCACGTGCGCCGGAGGCACCTTGCTCTGAAAGAACTCGTGCTCGGTATCGAACTCCACAACGAAGCCGGTATGGCTTTCGCTGTAGTGAGCCCACATCAGCAGGTTGGCCGGCTCCTCGGTCAAACACAACACGCCGATAGCGGAGTTCGCCATGTCTGTAACTCCCTGTGCCATCAATTGGTAGGCCTTCTGCCGGATGCTGTCGTGCGCCCGTGCAACATCAGTCGCCTTGTACTTCAACCGAAGCTTCGTCAGAAACTCTTCCTGGCTGACACGCGCGCGAAACCCCTCCGACTGCCTCTCATACTCCCTGATTGTGCTTTCCTCCCACATCTGGTCGACCTTCGCAAGCTCTTCTTCAGCGGTGCCCCAACTTTCAACATGTGGGCTGAATTCAAACGGGTCATTCATGGCCCCGGGCTGGCTGAATCGAAGATGCCAGTTCGCTAAAAATCTGGTTCCCGCAGGGGAGAAGTATTTGAAAAGACTCCGAGGGGGAGCGCGCCGGCCATTGGGATCTGATGCGGCTGCCGTGAGGTCTGTCATAGGCTCACCAGGATTTGGGAAGCCCGTACTTTACGCGCCGCCACTGCCTATGCTGGCACGTTGTCGGTGGTGCGCGCCGTCTCGATGCCGTCCATGCCGCTGGCCCCCGCCCCCGCGCGCGCCGGGAATGTCGGGCTGGTGTTCTCGCGCACCAGCGGTGCAGCAGCAGCTTCCTCCTGAGCCGCCAGCGCGGCCGGCCCCTGCCCCTGGATGTAGGGGTCTTTGATGTTCATGGCGGCCGTCTGCGCAGGCGTCGGGAAATTCGGGTCGTCGCCGCCCGGCGTGGGCCGCTGGTAGCCTGCGCCCTGCATGATGGCGTCGGCAATCGGCGCGATCATCGGCATCTGCGCCACCTGCGCGCCGCCCTGCATCGCCGCGAAGGCCGCCTGCACGCCGGTCTGCACCGCCTGGGCCATGATCTGCTTGATCTGGGCCTCGGTCAGCCGCTCCTTCATGTCGAGCTCGCGGGCCTTGAGGTCGTTGCCGGCCTTTGCCAGCGCGTCCTGCACCGCCTCCTGGATGCGCTTCTCCACCTGCTCGGGCGTCTCCTGCGCCGAGGCGGCGCGCAGAGCCTCCACGAGCGCCCGCTTGAACGGCACGTCCATGAGGCTGGCGAGGAAGGGCATGGCCGCGGCCTGGTACTGCGCCGGCAGGCTCTTGATCGCTTCGGACAGTGCGTTGAGCTGCTGCCCGCGGTAGGTTGGCGAGCTGGGCACATCTTCCAAACCGACCTGCAGCAGGGTGCGCTGCAGATCGTTGGAGAGGTAGGGAACGCCGGTGAGCGGGTCCGCCTCAGGCTTGTTGAGCACCACGGTGCGCTCTGGCGTCACGTCGTCGCCCTCGATGACGACCGCGTGCGGGCTTGAGCCGATGTCCTGCACGATCATCGCCACCAGCATTTCTCCCACCAGCGTACGCGCCCGCTTCTGGTTGCCCATCATGTGCGCGAGCGACTGGTTGGCCTGCTCCACCTGTGTCTGTTCCTGGATGCCGCTGTTGGCAGTGCCGCGCCGGCCAGAGAACGCACCCGCGGCGGCGGGGTTGATGCGCTCGATCGCATTGCGGGCGTTCTGGAGCTGCTCGAGCTGCTGGGCGTTGGCCTGGAAGTCGCGCTTCACCTCGAACCGGGCGCCCTGCTGTGCCATGTGCGCCGCGTTCAGCACGATGTCTGCATCCGGGCGGTTGATGGTGCGGCGGAACACGTCGTCGGGCATGTCGACGGCGCCCTTCGTGCGCTCGGTGCGGTAGGAGCTCATACCCCAGCGCAGGCGCGCATTGCCGTTGTTCAGCGTGTCCTGCTGGTCCATCAGGTTACGCACATAGCCGAAGGGCACGCCGGTGCCGTCCTCGCGGAAACCCCAGAACGGCACGTACGGGAAGTAGCGGTGCGCATATGGGCTGGGGCCGTCGAAGAGGACGTGCGGGCCGAGCCAATAGCTGCGGCGGACCTTCGCCACGGTGGCGCGCATGAACTGCACGCGCCCCTTGGCCAGGGCGAAGACGTGCGCCGGGTTGTTCTCGTCGTACTCCACCACGCGGCCGTCCGGACTCTTGAGCACGATCACATCGGACCACCGGCGGTACCACAGCTCGGAGGCGCACACCTCCTTGTTCATCGGGTTGAACCACCGGTCTTCGAGGCGGGTCCACTCGCGCGCCACATCCCACGCCCGGTTCAGGCCCGTGCTGCCGCCGCCGTGCTGCGTCTCGTCGAACTCCGCCCACCAGTTGATGCCGGCGCGGCCGTAGCGGCGGATCAGCTCCTTCTGGTCAGGAAAGACGCGCGCCAGGCGCGACGGGTGCATCCACCGCTGGCGGCGCAACCACCGCGCGTCGCTCAGGTCCAGCTTGGTGCTGGCCCAGTCCCAGTGGATCTCGTTGCGGTGGATTACGTTGCACTGGTAGGGGTAGTCGAAGGGATCGGAGTTGCGGCACACCTCGGCCCAGCCGATGCCCACCGCGATCTGAGGATAGAAGGCGCCGCTGCAGGCGTCGTCGGCCTTGCTCTTCCGCTCGGCCTCGTTGAGCTTGAAGCTGATCGCGTCCGCCACGTCCTGTCCCCCGGGCTGCCCGTTGGAGGTCACGCGCCAGTCCGTGCGGTTCGCCTCCTCGTAGCCACGGATGCCCTCCAGCGATGCGCCGATCAGGTTCTCCATCGTGGTCGGGATGCCCTGCGCCTTCATGTGACGGATCAGCTCGGTGTCGAGCTGGTTGCCGTCGGCGTAGTCCATTTCCCGGTCGGCAATGCGGCGCCACGCGCGCGGCTGGCTGTCGATCTCTTCGAGGATCTGGTGGTACTCGGCGAGCGAGAGCGGCACATCGCCATCGGGCGTGTCCACGGGGTCGAGGTCGTTGGTCTGGTTCGTCATGGTGGTGGTCCTCACACGCAGGCAGCCTCCGGGGCCTCCACGTAGCTGCTGTTCTCGGTCAGGCTGTCGAGCAGCCCGAGCTCCTTGGCTTGTGCCCACTGGCGCAGCGCGTCAGCGCCTTCGCTGCACCCGTTGCTCTTGTCGGGCTGGTCTAGGAAGCGGCTCTCCGACTGGCTGAACTTCTTGCGGTAGCCCTGGATGCGCTTCATGCCCTCCTCCGTCCCATTCAGATCGAAGTAGGCGCCCTTGATGTGCTTGCGCACGGCATAGATGCCGGTCATCAGCTCGGTGACGCGCGGCACGATGAAGAAGGCCTGGCCGGGCAGCAGAAGCTGCAGCTGCTCCTTCGTGCTGCGGTTGTAGTCGCCGAGGCGCTTGTGGTCGGCGTCGTGCGGCAGGAAGTGCCCACCGTAGAGGTAGCCTCGCTCCTGGAGGTGGCGCGCGTAGTGGCGGAGGTCTTCCTCGTGCTCCTCGTAGTAGCCGATGAAGCGGTCCTCGCCGCGCAGCAGCTGCATGAACCAGATGGCCGTGCCGTCGCTGTTGCCGATGTCCCAGAAGGTGTAGACCGGCAGGTCGAGCACGGGCACCTGGCAGATGCCGCCGCGCTTGCGCAGCAGCACCAAGTCCTTGGCGTAGTAGTGGCCGGCCGTGGACTGCTGGAAGGCCTCCTCAGGCGTCGAGGGGTACTCCTGCCACATCTTCTCCTCTTTGCCGGAGAAGTCGTTGCGCAGCTTTTCAACGTACCAGGCGCGCTGCCCGAGGTCGATCTTGCACTCGCACGTCTGCTCGATCTCGTTGAAGTAGTCGTGCTGCTCGTTGCTGATGGCGACGCCGGCCGGGTCCATCGAGTACGCCGGGTCTTGCCACCAGGCGTAGAAGTGGAAGCGGTACTGGCTGGCGGTGAGCTTGACCTTGCCGGCGACCAGCGCCTGGGCGCGCTGGCACATGTCGTAGAACTCGCCCTCCCTGCCCTCTGCCGTGCTCTCGATGACCAGGATGCCGGACAGCGGCACCGCCTGTATCGAGCCGGTGACGACTTCGTTCGCCTTCGCGGGGAACTTGGCGCAGATCTTCCCGAACTCGGAGACGTGCAGGCGATGGATCGTGCCGCCCCGCACGCTGGTGGCCACGCGGATGCTGCTGTTGTTGTGGCCGAACAGCAGCTCCTTCGTGCTGGCCCTGGCCAGCGGGAAGCGCTCGCGCAGCTCCTCGGGCAGGTGGTCGTAGGCGAAGACCACCTTGTCGCGGAAGATGGCCTCGGCCGTCTCGCGGTCCTGGGCGATCATGCCGCAGCGCTGGTTCCCGTTGAACAGAGCGTGGTCGAGCCACAGGATGGCGATCAGGGTCGTGAAGCCGAGCTGCCGCGCCTTCAGGATGATGTTGCGATGCCAGAGCCGACGAATGAAGCGCTTCTGCGCCCGGTTGGGGATGAAGGGCTGCACCAGGTCGTCGTCGCCATCGTTCTCCCCCTTCACGATGATCTGGTACAGGCACCCACTGAAGAGACGCCATTCCGGGTCGGCAAGGCAGCGCTCGAGCTCCGCCGCGTCCTGAGGCACGTGCGTGGGCGGGATGACCTTGATGCGCTTCAGGTCGCGCGGCTTGTCCGGCCAGAGCTGCCCATCGAGCGCCGATCCGCCGGCCAGCTCGGGCAGCCAGTCGTCGCGCTCTTCGTCCTGCACCTTCTTCGCCATGCTCAGTCCTCGCCGTCCACGTCCTGGCGCGGCTGGAGCGCGCTCGGCGGCGTCGGAGCGCCAGCATCGGGAACCTCGGGGTCGTCGGCCACGGGCCGGAAGCCGTTGGCGTTGCCGGTCGTGATCCGGCTCAGCAGCGACGCCAGCGGGTCGGTCTTCTGCTGGTTGTCCTTCTCGTAGAGGCCCAGGTGCTTGAAGAGCTTCTCGGCGAAGGCGGCCTTGTCGTGCATCTGCACCTCGATACCGTACTTCGTCATCTTGGCGCCGGCATACAGGGCGCGCGCTGCGGGCGACAGTTGGCGCGTGTCGGTCAGCACGGTGCGCGGGTAGCCATCGCCACCACAGTCCGGGCAGGCCGGATGCGGCGGCTTGAGCGGGTCGAAGCCGATGCCGCCCTTCTCGTCGAAGTCGGCCAGGTTGCCAGCCTTGAGGGCGTGCTGCTCGCGGTCGTGGTTGAACTCGCCCACGGTGCGCTGGAACTTGAAACCTTCGCCCCAGCAGTGCCGGCAGCAGCCGACCTTGATCTGCACCAGCTCACGCGGGTCGGCGAACACGATGTTCCAAGCCTCCACCACCACGCGATCGGCCTCGATGTGCGTGCGCGCCTGCTGGGCCTTTCGAGCTTCAGCGATGGCGATCTGGATGTACGGTTTTGACAGGTTCTCCGATGCCATCTGCCGGGCGGTGTCCGGGCTGTAGCCGGCTCGGATGGCAGCCTGCGTGCCGTTCAGGTCCACCAGGTATTCGTCGACGAAGCGCTGCTGGAGGTCGGTCAGGCCGAGCTGTGCGGGTTCAGCGGCTGGTGCTAGTGTTGCTGCTCGGGCCGGTCGGGCTGGCTTCTTCGGCTTCGCCGGCGGTGCGGCCTTCTTGCGCGCAGGTGCGCCCGCGGCCTTCTTGGCGGCTGCGGGCTTGGGGGTGGTCTTCTTCTGTGCGGGTGCCTGCTTCTTGGCCGGCTTGCGTGTTGCCATGCGCGCGAGTGTTCCGCGCGCTCCCGAGCTGGTCGAACCCTACAGGGTGATGTCAGCGCTATGCGGCAGGAGGCTTCTGCTCGTTTGCCGCTGGCGCTTTCGCGGCTGCTTCAGCCTCATGCTCGCGGAGAACCAGCAACAGCGCCTTAACCTCCTCGGGATTGCGGGCTTCAACCTCAAGATCCTTGCTCTTGACCTTCACCTTCCGCCCCGCCCTCGCGGCGATGTAGCCGACAGCGACCGCTCCCACCGCCTTGATCAGCTCGGAATAGCTCCCAAACGCGAACTCGCCCAGCGGCCCTCCTCCGCCGTCAACAGAATCCATCGTGAAGGCGGTCTGAGAGTGAGGGCCGAACTGCGTCGCGTAGCCTGCCAGCTCCTGCTGATACTCGCGGCTGAATGGCGGTGCGTCGTCTCGCGAGCGGATCAGGTCGAACTCGAAGTCGTAATTGCTCATGACAGCCCTCAAGGATGGAGTTGGTGCATTGTGATGCGACTGGGCGTCCGGCAGAAAAAACCCGCCAGGGTGGGCCTGGCGGGCGAACGTGCGGCCGAGGCCGCGCGAGGAGACAACTGGCCGGCGAAAGCGCCGGGGTCCGGTCCATCCGACTACGCACGCTGGGTGCGCTGGGCCGTGCGGTTCTCATCCCGCCCTGAATCCCCTGGGATGCGCAAGGGGTCATGTGGAGTGGTTTGCCCCCCACTCCAGCGCCAGGGCTGACGCCAAGTTCGGGGACCGTGATCGGTGCGGGAATGTTCTCGCTGCCCGCCGACGCGGCGAATCCCTACAGGGGGGCGGCTGCTGGTGCCCATAATGGGACATGACTCTCGTGGGGCATGCTTCCTGGGCCGAGAAGACGCTGATCGACTGCGGCCGCTTCTACCCTCCGGACTGCAAGACACCGGAGGCGCGCCTGCGCTACTACGCCAGCATCTTCCCGCTGGTCGAGGTGGACAGCAGCTACTACGCCATCCCCTCCCAGACGAACACGCACAACTGGGCGGCGCGCACGCCCGAAGGGTTCGTCTTCAATGTGAAGGCGTTCCGCTTCTTCACCGGGCACCAAACCGACGTGCAGGTGCTGCCGCGCGGCGTGAAGGAGCTGCTGCCCGGCCGGAAGCGGCTGCTCTACCGGGACACCGCCGACGAGGTGAAGGATGCGCTGTGGGAGGCCTTCCACCAATCGCTCGAGCCGCTGCGCCTGAACGGCAAGCTCGGGCTGATCCACTTCCAGTTCCCGCCGTCGGTGGTGCCGAGCCCTCGGGTGGTCGCGCACCTGGAGTCCATCCGCCAGAAGCTGCCGCGGGACACCATCAGCATCGAGTTTCGACACAGCAGCTGGTGGGACGGCACGAAGCGGACCGTCGAGACATTGGCCATGCTGCGCGCCCTGAACGCCGTGCACACCGTGGTCGACGGCCCGCGCGGCTTCGACAACAGCGTGCCGCCGGTCTGGGAGGTCACGAATCCGAACTACACGCTGGTGCGCCTGCATGGGCGGAACACCGAGACGTACAACGCGGCGGTGTCCTCGCCGGCGGAAAGGTTCTCCTACGAGTATTCGGACGCCGAGCTCAAAGGCATCATCGCCGAGACGGTGCGACTGGCCTACAAGGCGCGGAACGCCCACATGATCTTCAACAACTGCGACGAGGACAAGGGCGTGCGCAACGGCATGACGGCGCTGAAGATGCTGGTGCAGTACGGCGACGGCCGGATGCCGGACTTGAAAGATCCATTCCACCCGAACGGCGTGTTGGCGAGCGTGTCGGTCGAGGAGCTGTCGGCTGCCTCGAAGCAGCTTCCCGAGCCTGCGAAAGGACTGCCGGAGACGATGGAGGCCGAGGTCGACGTGGCGCGCGTCGGCCGCGTGCGCATCACGTTCCAGCTACGGGAAATGCGGCACCACAAGAGCAGCCATATGCATTGGTCTGCGGTCTTCGCTCAGCCGATCTGAAGGTCTTTGCCGAATCGGGCTGCAACGATCGCGCGCCCTACGGCGATTCGGGGCGTCGGGCCCTCTTGGTATGGGCCATCGGATAGTCCAGTGCCTGGCCGACCGATCACGATCGCGACCCACTGCAGGCCCTTGCCCGGGAGGGGCGAGATGCTGATCGCGAAACGGTCTACCAACTTCTCGAAGTCCGACCAGAGGGTCTTGTAGGCCTGCTCGCCCAGGGCCTTGGCTACCCAGGCTTCGAGCTCCTGGCCTGCCAATTGAGAGGTGCGCGTGTTCACACGGCTATTCTCGCCGGTGGGAGTTCGGCTACTCCGATAGCAGCTTTTTGGTTTCCTCAATGAGCAGGTGCACGCGACCGCGCGCCTTTTTTATGTCTCGCAGCGTCGATTCGAGCTCCTCGACCGATCGCTGGCCGAGCGCCTCCGTTGTTGCAGAAAGGACGGGCTGCGCATAGGCCGTGTGCGCATCTTCCGCCTCGATCCGCTTTCCCTCGCAACTCTGCCGGATGAGGGTGAAGCTCGAATTCTCGCGCGATCCGCTCTTGATCTCCATGTCGTTCGCGCGCCGCTTCGTCTTCTCTACCTCGCCGCCGTGCAAGCGCACGTCGTCGGCCAAGCCGTGCGCCTCTAGGATCACCTCGTCGACCAGCCCCCGGCGCTTGGCAGCGGCCTGTGTGGCTTCCGACTCCCGACGTGCCGCTTCTGTGCGCGCATTTGTACGGTGAGACTGGTAAACGGCATATCCACTGACCGCGAGTGCGGCAAGCGCGATGTAGTCGGAGGTGTTCATGAAACTGATTTTCCGCCCGAAACAGGTTTGCTCCTATCGAAGCCGAATGCCGCGCCGTTGGCGGCCGGCTTCACGACGCGCCCCAGCTCCGCGAAAAGCTGCCCTTGGCCAGGGTCCACTCGTTCCGTGAGCGCCTGCACCTGACGACGCAGGCGCTTGACCTCCTCACCTAGCTCGGCCGCGAGCAGCGCAGTGTTCCTCCCCGCTTCGATGGCCGCAGCCTGAGCGGCGGCACCGGCCATCAGGTTCGCCAGCGCCCGGTCCTCGCGCGGCGTGAGCGTGAGCACCTCGTCGCCGATCTCGATCTTCACGGTGCCGTCGGGCATCACGGTCTTGGACATGGGCCGCGCGGGCGCATGCCGCACCGCCGGCACGAACACGCCGCGTTGCACGCGCACGATGTCGCCCTCGTCCACCAGGACGCCGAGGCGGTCGTCGATGGTGGTGAGCTTCAGGCCGGTGAGCTCGGCCAGCGTCTCGCGGGTTACCACCTGCTCCTGGGCGTGCAGATCCTGCACCGCCTCCAGCACCACCAGCAGGGTTGATTTCTGGGCTTCAGCCATTCGTTCTCCTCGTTTTAAATCCTGGCCAGGGCCCACGCGGCGGCCCGGCGCTCCTTCGGTGTGGCGGGCAGCACGCCCGCCACGATGTCTTGCCAGATGGAAACCATCCAGCGGTGAGCGGCGCTGAACCGCTCGATCTTCTCGGCCGCCGGGGCCGGGCCTTGGTCGAGCCAGGTGTGGCAGCGCACGCAACCCCACACGGACCACTGGTCGTCAGCCTTGCGCGCGCCGGCCTTGCCGTGCACCGACCAGTTGCTGTGACACGCGACCGTGGTGGCGGTGTCGCCCGAGCACGTACCGGGCACCTGCAGCAAGCAGCGCTGGCCCTTGGCCATGTTCAATAGCGCGCGGTTCTCCTGCTTCACGGTCTTTGGCACGCCCCCGCGGAAATCGGCATCGTTGATCGCGCCCATGCTCACGATGCGGCCGGGCACCGGCAGCACCTTCACGATCACCGTGCGGTCGGGGCCCGACGCGAGATCCGCGCCGATGACCTGCGGCCGGCGGCGCTTGAACTCTGTGCGCATCAACGGCGCGCTGCGCTTCATGGCGCGATCGCTCCGATGATCTCGCCCGTGTCCGGGTCCACCTGCATGCGCTCCCACTGCTCGAAGCTGGCGGGGAACGTCACGCCGAGCTCGCCGGCGGCGAAAGCGCTCACGCGGTCGATGAGCTGACTGTAGCCCTTGACGCCAAGCTGCTCGGTGCTGACGCGCTCGCGCCTACGCACCTTCTTGCCCGTGAGCGGGTTGCGGCTGGTGACGGTCTTCCAGCCCAAGTACTCAGCGCGGAAGTGCTCCTTCCAGACCTTCAGGGGGAACTGCTGGTCGTTCGGGCGCGCCTGCAGCGCGATGGTCTTGAGCACCACCCCGTGGTAGTACTTCCGCTGGCGATCGGTCTTCGCATCCTCGTGCAGCCGAATCTCCAGCTCCAGGCGCCGGCCGGCGGCCCACTGCTCTTTACACCAGGGTGCAACGCGCTCGAGCAGGCTGGTGCGCGCGCGCTCCTGGTCGGGCCAGATGACTTGCAGGGCGATGTCTGCCATGTGTTCCTCGCCTCAGGCGCCAGTGAGAAGAGCCTTGAGCTGCCGGAGTGTCTCGCCCTCCTTGCCGGCTGCCTGCACCCGCGCTTCCACGTCGAGAGCGATGGCGTCGCACTCGTCGGCGGCGCGCCGCAGCAGCGCGCCCAGGTTCGCCAGGCGGGAAAGGGAATCGTCCCGTTCTGGAGCGGAAGGCTGGGGCTGCTGCGCTGCAGCGGGTCTGGCGGTGGCGGACATGTCGTGGAACTCCTCGGTTGCTTGGGTGATGAGGCGAGCGATGACCCGGATGAAGCTGCCCCGACTGGGTTCCTTCACCAGGCCGCGCTCGCAGAGAGTGATGAGGCAGCCGTCGACCACGGCGCGGTCTACCGTGGCCCCGGCGCGGCGCAGCTCGCTGACAATCTGTTCCTTCGACCAGGGCGCTTGGATGGGCACGGCGCCGAGCACCTTCTTGGCCATGCTGTTCAGGCCGCTCTCGATGCGGGCCAACTTCGCTGCGTTCATCACGTCTCCAGGGTTTTGGATGCCTGCCATGCGCAGGCCTTCCATGACGCCGCGCCCAAAGGACATGCGGCGGGATTGCTCGGTGGGGGTGACCGTCATGACTTCACGGCCCTCCGGTAGGGCCACGCGACCATTGCGGCGTCGCGTTCGTGTTGGTTGCTGCGCGCGGCCCAGCCGGTCACGAGCGCGAAGGCCTCGGCGTCCAGCTTCGCGCCCTTGGTGGTTGGGCTGATGCCGTGGGCAGGGATGCCCAGGTCACCGCAGATGGCGGTGATGAGGCTGCACCAGGCGTCGATCTGCCCGACGTTGCGGGCGATCTTCAGCGCCGCCGCGCGGCTGCCCGCCGCCGTCCACACCTTGGACTCCAGCCGGCTGTCCTCGAAGACCACGCGCGCCGGCTTGTAGTGGCGCAGGGTGTGCTCGATGGAGTGCGGCTCGATGGTCTTCAGAAAGCCGAGGGCGCCGCTGGTAAAGGCGGCCAGGCCCGTGCTCGCGCCGGGGTCGATTCCGAGGATGTGGACCGTCACAGCAATGCTCCCTGCGGCGAGGTCCGCTGCTGGTCGAGCCGCTGCGCGGCCAGCTTCACGGCGTCGTGCCCCTTCTTCCAGTCGGCGCCCCAGATGTTCCGGAGCGCGGCCTTGTACTCCTCGCGAAGCGTGCCGTCCTGGCGCGAGCGCCAGTACTCGGGCCCGTTGGCGATGCCGCGCGCCAGGCATTCCCGGCAGTTCGCGGTGTAGCCCGGCCAGTCGGCGCGGGTGGCTGCCTTGTCGCAGTTCGGGCACGTCATGCTGCGATGCCCTCCAGCAGAGTCTCGAAGGAAGCCCAGTCCAAGTGTCCGGTCTTCAGCTTCAGCTCCAGGTCGCAAGCGGCATCGATCAGCGACTTGCGCTGCAACCCATCGACGAGGCGCTCGCAGGCCTCCAGCCCCGAGCGAAGCGATGCACGGCGCGTCGGGTCGATGACTGGCACTCCGGCCTGCTCGTACAGGGCGTTGCAGGCGCCGCGCACGATGCGCACGTCCGGCAGATCGTGGTCGATGTCTTCGGCCATGAGGGCGCCCAGCACCACGAACAACACCCGGCCGGCGGCGGCTACGAACTGGTCGCTGTCGTCGCCCAGGATGGCGTGGATCTGCGCGCGCACGGCGGTCGCGTGCCACTGCTTTTCGATGAGGGCTCGGGCGATCAGCCCGAGCGCGGCGGTGCGGCGGCGGGCCATCAGGCGGCACCTCCCAACATGCCCAGGCCCAGCGGGGCGCGGCGCGCTCCGGACCGGATGTGCGCAGAGGTTCCGATGCCGAGTCCCCAGCGCCGGTCGAATTCCACCGCCGGGATCGTGCTGCCCCGGATCTCCCGAACCATGTCCTCGGTGATCGGTGACAGCCTGCGCTGGGCGGACGCGATGCGGCGCGATGCCAGGAGCGATTTCGGTTGGCCCTTCTGCAGCTTCGACTGATGGACCGCAATGAGGCAATCGGGGTGAACGCACAACTCGCAGTCGCAGTCCACCGTGACCACGCGGTCGGCGCGGATGCTGCCGCGCGTCAGCACCCACAGCACGCGGCGGACGTTGTAGGCCCGGCCCTTGGCGCCGCCGAGGCGGATCTGCGGGCTGCGGCCGAGGTTGGCGTGGCCCGTCCAGGCGAGGCATTCGCCTTCTGGCTCGGTGTGCTTCAGCAGGCGCGCGAGCGTCAGCTGCTCGAACAACTCGATCTCGGCATCCCAGGGATTAATCGACGGGATCATGCGTGCTCCGGGTTCTGCTCGAAAGCGAGGTCGTTGGCGGGCTGCAGCGCGGCGAAGTGCTTGGCGCACACATCGAGACGGGCGCGCTCCACCGCGCGGTAGGGGCTCAGTGCCACCGCCGCGACCAGCGCGCCGCGCTGCCGCAATTCGCGGTCGTACGTGGCGATCTGATGGAGGTTGCGCTGCGCGGAGACAGCCACCTGGGCGATGGCGAGTGCGGTACTCATGCGGGTACTCCTTGTCGTTGCTCCACCGCCCGGCGGACGCGGGCCGTGTATTGCGGGAACGTTTCGCGGTTGACGCTCAGGTCGTGCTCGTTCCATCGGCCCAGGCCGAGTTCCTCTCCCTTCGCTTCGATGGTCGAGCGGTTCTCGTCCCAGGGCTTCTCGGGCATGCCGGCGCCGGACGCGATGGCCGCGGCCTCGCCGAGCTGCCGCTTGACGATGCCCAGCAGGTAGGCGAAGCCCTTGGGCGGCTTGGACTTCGCAGCGATGTCGGCAGCGGCCTCGAAGGTTTCGACGGGCACGCCCTTGTCGATGAGCGCCAGCAGCTCGGGACTCGACGGATTCACGTCTGCGATGCCTTTGTTGCGCATGGCCCGGCACGCCTCCCCGGCTCTCGTCGGGCTTTGCCGATCACCCCCCACCGATCCGGACGTAGTTCGGGAAGTGGTGGTGGTTTCTTCTTTACTGGTACTGGTTCCGGTTCTGGTTCCGGTGTCGTCTCTCCCGGTGTCATTCCGGGTGTCGTCCTGCTGGTGTCCGCCGGTTGTCCCGTGGGACAAATCCGGATCACCACTGGCGTCCGATCTGCGTTCCGCCTCCTTCCGCTGGCGGTACTCCGCCTTCCGGCGACGCTCCGCCTCGCGGGCGGCCAGCATTTCCAGGACGCGCTTCGTCACGGTGTCGTGGTACAGGCGGCCGTCCTCGGCCGCCCACCACCCGCGCATCAGCTTGGAGCGCACCTTGGCGAACGTCTTCATGGGCATGCCGATGCGCACGGCGATGAGCTCGTCTTCGTTGGGCAGCGAGCCGCACGGTTCCTGGCGCCAGGCCGTGACCCAAAGCATCAGCAGCCACGGCTTCACATCAGCAGGCGCCAGCGCCCAGGTGTCCGACTGCTCGATGCGCTCGTGGTCCAGCTCGAAGCGCCAGCCCTTCGCACGGGTGTCTGCAGGATAGGGAACAGGTCGCGTCACGCAGCCAGCCTTTCCTGCGCGTGGCCGAAGTCGCTGTAGTTCGCTGCCACCAGCAAGCGCATCGGCAGCGGGCTGACGGAGTTGCCGCACATGCGCACTTGCGCTGTCTTCGTGAGCACCTTCCCGCTCGCAGTGCGGTCGATGGTGTAGTTGCCCGGGAAGTCCTGAGCGTTGTAGAGCTCCCGCGGCGTGAGCATGCGCAGGCAGATGTCCACGATTACCCACGGTTCGCCCTTGAGCCACACTGTGACCAGCGCCAGCCGGTCGTGCGTGGTGATGGTGGTGGCTGGGTCGCGCAGGTCGGCCCACTGGCCGCCCGAGGCGTGGTAGCGCATCAGGAACGCCGCGCAGCGCAGCGCGCCTTCCTCGTGCTCCTTGCTCAATTGGTACTCCACCAGGCCGAAGCGAGTGGCGCCGGCGAGCACCGTCTGGGTCGGCTCGCGGAGGTCGCTGCCGATAGCGTTCTGGCCCAGCGCGGTGAGGTGCGCGGTGATGAGCTGCTGCTGGCTCCCGCTGGCTGTGACAGCCGAAACCGATTCGCGCACATCGCGCGCGTGCGTCTTGTTGAAACCCCCATTCGCCTGAACCATGAACGCTGTGGCGAGGCTCTGCCCACCACCGCTGGCAGTGATCGTGCCCAGCGAGCCCTCGATGTCGTTCGCGCCATGGCTCCAGCGCTTCCCGCCGTCCTTTCCCTCGCCGTGACCGGCCTGCACGAGGTATGCCGTTGTCAGGCCATGCTTCTTCCCGCCTGCGGTGACGGTGCCGAGCGCCTGCTGCAGGTCGAGCACGCGGGGCGCCTGGCCCTCGCGTTCTCCGTAGCCCATTTGCACCAGCACAGCCGCAGCTAGTGCCGTCTCGCCGCCCTTGGCGGTAGTGATGGTGCGCTGCGGCTGCTGCACGTCGTAAGCGGTGTCACGCGAATGGGTCACAGGAATCAGCGTGGGCGCCAGCAGCATCTTGTGCCCCCCAGTCAGCACCGGCCCGATGGGCTCCGACACTGGCCGCGGCACGTTGTTCGCCATGTTGTTGACGATGAACGGCTCTGGGCAATCCAGCACGAACTTGCGCATGCCATGGGCGATGCGGCGCATCGTGGCGTCGGCGAGCGGCTTCTTCCGGTTGAAGATGCTCTGCCCCTCGATGCTCCAGTTGATGCAGTCGGCCGCCGGGCGGTGGGCCTTCAGCTTGCCCTTCGGCTTCTTCGCGTGCGTTTTCTCCGGCCACACGATGGGCAGCCCGTCGCAACGCGCGATCATGTAGAGGCGTGTGCGCGTGCTGTGCGCGCCGTAGTCGGCGTTGCAGATGACGCGCCATTGCACGACGTAGCCCATCGCGCGCAGGCCTTCGACGAAGTGCTTCCAGTTGCGGCCGAGCTTCGTCTTGTCCGGCACCAGGAACTGACGGTGCCGCGGCACGTACTCACCTGGGTTCGCGACGCGAAAGGTCTTCCGCTTCGTCACCGGGTCGACCACTTCGTCGAGCGTCACCACGCGGCCCGTTTCGGGATCTCGTTTCGCGATGAGCGGCGACCACTGCAGCATCTGCTCGACGTTCTCGAGCGTGATGACATCCGGTCGCACCTTGCCAGCCCAACGATGCACTACCCACGCCAACGCGCGAATCTTCTTTGAGCGCGGTTGCCCGCCCTTCGCTTGGCTGTGGTCGGTGCAGTCGGGCGAGGCATGCAGCAGGCCAACCTGCTGGCCGCGCACCACCGCCAGCGGATCGACCTCCCACACGTCAGCGCGATAGTGCCGCGTCTGCGGGTGGTTGATCTCGTGCATGCCGATGGCGTCGGCATCGTGGTTGACGGCGATGTCCACGTGCCGGCCGATTGCCTGCTCTATGCCCGTGCTGGCGCCACCGCCACCGGCAAAGAGATCGATCACCAGCTTCGCGGAGAGCGCGAGAACGAATTGAGGGGTCAGCATGCGGCGCCCCCTTCCATCGAAGGGTCGTTCGCCGCCGCAGCGCGGCCACGGCCGACAGCCTTGGTGATGCGGAACTCGAACAGGCCCGCGAAGGCAGGATTCAGCAGCGCGAACAGGCGCGCCAGGTACGGGGTATGCCAGTCGTTGAGCTTCCACGGCCCGCCGTGCTCGGCCAGCGCCGAGTTGTGGCGCAGCACCTCGATGATGGTGCGGGCGCTGTAGTGCTGGAAGCCACGGCGCACGATGCGCATGGCCTCGCGCTCGAAGGCTTCGTAGACGTGCAGGTTCTCGGGCAGGTACGCGAGGAATCGCGGCGTGAACTGGTCGGCGTGCTGCTGGGCGACTTGCAGCGGGCTATGGGTAAAGGGGGCGGGATTCAAGCTGCCTCCAGAAGCGATGGTTGGTGTCCGACGCGAGCGGCGAAGCCGATCCGCGCACGGGCGATGGCGAGGTAGCTTTCGTCGAGCTCGCAGCCCACGAATCGAAAGCCTTCGAGTACTGCGGCCTTGCCCGTGCTGCCGCTGCCCATGAAGGGGTCGAGCACGAGGCCGCCGGGAGGGGTCACGAGGCGGCACAGGTACCGCATCAGGTCTGTGGGTTTGACCGTCGGGTGGGCATTGCCCTGCGGCTTTCGCTCGTAGCCTTCGTCGCGACGGGTCATGTGCTGGCCGCTGGTGTTGCTCACCATCCCGCCGAGCTTCTGGGGAAGCTCTTCAGTACCTTCGTTGCGGTCGTCACGACTGGCCTTGGCGCAGTAGAAGAACCGCGCGGCGCTGCCTTCGTCCAGCCGCCGCGCACCGGGACGCATCCTGAAACCGACCGTGCCACCGTTCTCGTTTTCGGCCGACGCTTCGTCACCGCGGCCACGACGCATCGCGCCGTAGACGTTCTGGGTCTTCCTGGCACTGGCACTGGCACTGGCGTCGGCAATTTGCCCTGGTGCGTTAGGGAACGCCTCCAGCACTTCGTCGCTGCCGTCGTGGATCAGATTGGCAGGCCAGCGGCCGAGCTCGTGCGGCTGCCCGCAGGGAGAGCCGTCTCGGATCTCGCTCTCATGGCGACGCGGTAGCGCGCCTTTGCCGGTGTTTGGACGCATCGGTTCGCCTGCGATGCGGCAACCGTCGATGTTCAGCGCGCCGGTGCCGTGCGCGGCGAAGTTCTCCGCGACGGTGCCGATTAGCGGCTTGCGCGCCATCGCGATCGGTTCGTGCGCGGGCTTGAGGGCCGTGCCGCCCCATTCGCCGTTGTGCGACTTCGGGAAGCCAGAGCCGTACACCCACATGATCTGGTCGCGCAATTCAAAGCCGGCGTCCTCGATTGCGCATGCCATGCGGTGATAGGTGCGCGAGCCCGAGAATGCGAGCAGATGCCCGCCCGGCTTGAGCACGCGCAGCACCTCGGCCCAAAGCTCGACGCGGAAAGCGATATCGCCACCGTCCCAGGCCATGCCCATGAAGCCTGACGACGATGCGCCAGCACGCGATCGGCTGTAAGGGTTGTCAGCGCCCTTGCCGCCGGGGCCGCCTCCGTTGTTGGTGAGGTGGTACGGAGGATCGGTGACGACGGCGTCGACGCTGGCTTCCGCCATGCGTCCCAGCGCTGCCATACAGTCGCCGTGATGGAGAACGAAGCGCTCCATCAGTGGTGCCCTCCCCGCTGCGCGAATTCGGGGCCCTCAAAAGGCCCTGCCAGTTTGCGCAGAGCGCCGATACGCTCCTCCTCATGCAACAGCTTCTCAGCCGCCATCGCACGCCACGTCTTGCCGTAGCAGGTCAGGTACACGAAGTCGCGCAGCAGCGTGCTCGCGTCGGTACCGCTCAGGGCGCAGTGCTGCCGGAATACCTTGTCAGTCGCCTCGTCAACCTTGGTCTTGAGGTCTTCGGTGAGCTTCCCGAGCGGCCCGGCGATGCCGCGGGCGAACGCCGGCTCTTGGTCATGGTCGATGGTGGACATCTCGAATTGGTGGTTGGGGTGAAGTGGTCAGCCGACCGGCTGGAGGTCGGCGGCGCGAGCGGCGAAGACATCGCGGAAGACGCGGTGTCGCCAGCAGTCGGGGCCGTCGGCCGGGAATGGGTTGGCCAGGGGGAGCTCTTCACCGCGCTCGGCGGCGTGCGCAGCGAGGTCGGCAACCTCGGCGTGGCTCAGTGAAGCGAGAGGCTTGATGTGCATCACGCGGCCTCCCTGGCGGTCGACGCAACATCCAGAACCGGGCGCCCCTTGGGATGGGGCCACCGCCGGTCCTTGATGCGAGCCCAAGGACCGGCAAGGAGGCGATCGACCGTGACGGCTCCTCTCGTGACGCGCTCGATTTCCGCGCAGCTTTTTGGCGGCACCGGGCGCTCTCCCTTGATCCACTGGTTGACCATCGGGGGCGACACGTCGATCGCGACAGCAAGGGCAGATTGGCTGCCGACGATGGCGCAAGCCTCGGCAACGGCGGTTTGTGTAGCAGTGCTCATGCCTTTAATGTAGCACCGCTACATTTCAACATCAAGCCATGCTACATGGCTGCTCTATTAGCATTGCTTAATGGAAATGTGGACACCCGAAGAAGAAGCCGAGCGGTTGGCCAAGCGCTTTGAAGGCGTGAACCAAGCCGCCTTCGCGCGGAAGCATCGAGTGCCTGGTGGGGCATCGATGGTCAGCCAGCACCTCAAGGCACGACGGCCAATGAGCCTGGAGGCCGCGACTGCCTACGCGAATGGTTTTGGAGTTCCGCTCGAAGACATAAGCCCGCGCCATGCAGCCGCCGTGGCCGCTGCGAAGAGCACGAGTGCAAATGATCCGAACGCCGCTCCGGAGATACCGGCTGGCGCCCTGCCGGTCGACCCTTCTAGCTTTCGTCGGATATGGGTGGTGGGAAAGGGCGCAGGCGGGCTTCCGAAGCGCATTTGGACGGATGGAGATCACCCAGTGGGAATGACTGACCTGTATGGCGAGGTGCTGAGCGCAGACCCGCTAGCGTTTCTCGCGGAGGTTGCCGAGGACAGCATGATCCCCGTGTTCAATCCCAAGAACTATGTGCTGGTGGAACCGAGCACAGCCGTCGATCTTGAAGACAAAGTGCTTGTTCGACTCGCGGACGGCACGACTCTGATGAAGCGGTTGCTAGCGCGGCGCGATGGCTACACCTTCGGCAGCTTCAACGATCCAAAGCTGCTGCACTACTCGCCAGAAGAAGTGACTTGGATCTACTACATCGCGTTCGAGGTTCCACGAAAGAAGATCAAAAGTCGCCTGCAGTAGGCAGCCCGACGCCAACACCGATCCCGCTTCAGAGCGGGATTTTTTTCGCCCACATGGAGCAAAGCTACATATTTTATTGAGCAACGCTTGACGATATTTATGTAGCACTGCTACATTGCGCTTCAAGGCCAACAAACAGGCCGACGAGGAGCGCAAATGCACAACAACCCGGGGGCACAACCCCCAACCCGGCAGAGCGAAAACGCCACCGCCGTTCCCGAGTTCACCGAAGAGCAGCTGATCGCTTTCGACCGCGCCTACTCCGCGGCGAAGACCTCCGGCGCGCTAGAGCAGCTGCAGGTCGCAGCGGCCATGCGTCTCGATCAGGCTCACAACCGCTCGGCGAGGCTGGCATGAAGGCCGCCCTGCACGCCCAGCTGCTGGAGATCCAGCACCAGATCGCCACGCTGCGCCAGCGCTACGCCGAGGCCCGCCGTGTGCGTGCCATGGCTTCCTACGGGTGGTGCCCAGCATGAGCACGCGCCTGTTCAACCTGCCACTCGGCTCGCGCTTCCGCTACGTGGACAACCCGGACCGCACGTACGTGCTGCTGGACCGCGGCGGCCCCGGTCTGGTCGCCGATGCCATGGTCAGCGAAACGCCGAAGGCCTTCCAGGGTCTGTATTCGGCCGCAGAGAGCCGTGAGGAGTTCGAGACGATGCTGGTGGATTTCGTGCCCGTGCACGAGAGCCAGGCAGCCGCATCCGAAGCGGCCAAGGTTTTGCGCGTCATCACCAGCTACAGCGATCTCCGCCGTGCCGAGAAGGAATGCGGCGCGGACGAACGGATCGCGAGCAACCTGAGCTTCTTGCTCGTGCTGCGCCGAGGCGCGGACTCGCGCGACGAGTTCGCGAAGGCTGCAATGCAGGCGCTGCTCGCCCGCCGGTTCACGCAAGACGAGCGCGGGCGCCCCTTCGTCGAATGGGTCGCGGAGCTCGCCTACGAGGTCGCCGACGAGCTGCTGAAGGTGCGGGAATCATGAGCACCGGACGCCAATCCGCCACGCTCCATGCGCTGATCCTGGCGATCACGCTCGCTGCGCGCTTCAACAGCGATGCGCGCGATTTGCGCGCCCGGCGCCGCGAGACCCGCCCCGCTGCTTCGCCGGGAGCCACGCGATGAAGCGCCCCGGCTACTCCTTCCCGCTGGTGCCGGCGCCCGCTGACCAGCCCACGCTGGTGGGCTCGGTGAACGCGGACGACCACCGCCCCGGCCGCATGCCCCGCTCGCTCGAAGACGCCTTCGGCCCCGGCCAGCGCTCGAGCACCACGCGGCTCTACATCGAAGTCCCGCGCCGCCAGCCCATCAGCGAGACGGTGGCTACGGCCGTGTCCGTGCTCGCCGGCCTCTTCGTCATCGCCCTCCTCATCTACGAAAGGATCGCATCGTGAGCGTTCGCCTCGTGCACCCGCCGCGCGTCAGCGCCGGCGACACCTCCCCCGCCGGCATGCCGGCCGCTGCCAACGACGACCACATGGGCGATCCGTGCCTGTGGTTCCCCTCGACCGCGCACGACTACCTCATCGTCGGCGGCATCGTCCTGCTGCTGCTTCTCGCGGCCGTCCTGCTGGCCGTGTGCGGCACCGAGCCGCGCGATTCCTGGTTCGCTCTGTGGGGTATCGCGAAGTGAGCGCCGCACTCGCCCCCACCGAGCCCGAGGTTTTTGCACCCAAGGCAACGCTGGTGCTGCCGGCGCGCAACGAGATCGCCACCGTGCTGCACGCGATCACGGCCGCCGCCAACGACCCGAACGTCGACATCGACAAGATGGAGCGGCTGCTGAACATGCACGAGCGCATGCATGCCCGCGCCAACGAGCAGAAGTTCAACGCCGCGATGACCAAGGCCCAGGCTGCCATGGGCCCGATCTCGGCCGATGCGGTCAACCCGCAGACCCGCAGCAAGTACGCGAGCTACGCGCAGTTGAACCGCGCGCTGCGCCCCATCTACACGAAGAACGGCTTCGCGCTGAGCTTCGACACCGACGACAGCCCGAAAGAGGACCACATCCGCGTGCTGTGCTACGTCTCCCACGCGGCCGGGCACGTGCGCACCTACAAGTGCGACATGCCCGCCGACGGCAAGGGTGCCAAGGGCGGCGACGTCATGACGAAGACCCACGCCCAGGGCTCGGCGATGACCTACTCCCAGCGCTATCTGCTGAAGCTGATCTTTAACGTCGCAATCGGCGAGAACGACGACGACGGCAATGGCGCTGGCCAGACGCCTGGTGCGCACGATCTGAGGCAGGTTTCCGATGCCGACCGGCTGGCCGACAAGCTGTATGACCGCCTGCAGAAGACCAGGACCGATGCCGACGCCGCTGCCTTGTGGGCGGAAGGCTGCGTCGCGCTGGCGGACACGAAGCGCCGCGACCTCTACGACGAGTTCAAGGAGTCGGTGATCGCTCACCGCAAGAAGCTGCGGGCAGGAGGTCGTCCGTGATCCTGCTGAACTACCCCCAGGGGAGCGAAGACTGGTTGCGTGCCCGTTGCGGCGTGGCCACCGCCTCCCGCTTCAGTGAGGCGCGCGAGAAAGTCGGCGGCCTCACCGACCAGCAGCGCCTCTACGTCGACGCCCTGCAGCTCGGCATGGCCGAGTCGGACGCACGCGCCAAGGCCGGCTACAAGCAAAAGCCGGGGGCGACGGCCATCGCCAAGGCGCTCGCGGGCGAGCCCACCGAGGAGCCGGGCGCGGCGGCCATCAAGTACGCCTGGCTGATCGCATTCGAGACCATCAGCCGCGAGCCGCTCGATGACACCTTCGTCACCTATGCGATGCGCCGCGGACGCGATCTCGAACCCCGGGCGCGCATGGTCTACGAGAAGCGCACTGGCGCGCTGGTCGAGGAAGTCAGTTTGATCATGACCGACGACGAGCGCTTCGGCTACTCGTCGGACGGCCTGATCGATGACGACGGCATGGTCGAGATCAAGTGCCCCTTCGCGTGCGACAAGCTGGGGCAGGTCTGGGCCAGCCCGGAAACCGCCCACCTCGAATACATCGACCAGATCAACGGCGGGCTCTGGATCACCGGCCGCCAGTGGTGCGACCTGGTGGTGTATTGCCCGTGGCTGGAGCCCGTCGGCAAGGACCTGTTCGTCAAGCGCATCTATCGCAACGAGGATGCCATCGCCGCTCTCGAAGCCGATCTGATCGGCTTCATGCGGCTGGTGGACAGCCACCTCGAAGTACTGCGGACGCCCAAAAAAATGTCCGGCGCCCCCAAGGTCGCCCCCGACGCGCCCGCTCCTGCAGGCGCACCCGCCCCCTCCCCAGCTCCGGCGCCTGCCGCGGAGCTCCCCCTGTTCCCCGAGCCCGCCACGCCCGTGCGCGGCGGCCATGCAGTCGTCGAAAACCCGTTCTGAGAGGCCATATGTCCGATCTCGCCACCACCTCCGCTGCGGAAGTCAGCACCCAACCTACCAGCATCGCCCAGGCGGCGCTCGCCGTGTTCTCTCCGCTGGAGAGCGACATGGAGGCCCTCGCCACGCGGCACCGCAATGTCGTCTTCGACATGAGCACGCCGAAGGGCTTCAAGGCCGCCAAGGATGCGCGCCTCGAACTCCGCGAGTCCGGCCGCTTCGCCATCCAGCGCCTGCGCGACAAGACGAAAGACCAGCTCAACGACTGCAAGAAGGTCATCGACGGCGAGGCCACCCGCCTGATCGCCATCGTGGAGCCCGTCGAAACGTTTGTGGACGAGCAGATCAAGGTCCACGAGAAGAAGCTCGCCGACGAGAAGGCCGAGCGCGATCGCATCGAAGCGGAGCGCAAGCAAAAGCACACCGACGCCATCGCCGTGATCGAAAGCTATGTGGCGAAGGCCGCAGGCCTGCCCATCGAACGCATCGAAGCCGGCCTGGAGTACGTGCGCAACATCAACGTCGGTGCGGATGTCTTCGAGGAATTCGCCGTGCGCGCCGCGGCGCAGAAGGACGCAACCATCCGGGCGCTGGAAAAGATGATCGCCGACACCCGCGAGCGCGCCGCAGCGGAAGCACAGCGGCTCGAAAACGAGCGCCTGCGGGCACAGTTGGCCGAGCTCCAGAGCAAGCAAGCGCCCGCGCCGACACCCGCTGCCACATCACAGGACCAGGCAGCCGAGCCGCAGGCAGAGCCAGCGCGCGCCGCCCCCAGCGTGGTCAGCTACTCCACCAGCCGCGTGACGCGCGCGACCGACCCTGCCCCCGCAGTCGTTCCCGTTCGCCAGTTCGAGGCCGGGGCAACCGCAGCAAACGAACCGACGGCGGCAGGCACACCGACGCTGCGCATCGGCGACATCGCCGCCCGGCTGGGTTTCACCCTCACTGCAGAGCAGCTGCGGGGCCTGGGCATTGAGCCCGTGACCCGCGAGCGCGGCGCCACCCTGTACCACGAGCACCAGTTCGCGAGCATCTGCGACGCGCTCATCCGTCGCGTCGCCGACGCCAAGGCCGAGCACGCACAACGCCTCGCGGCCTAACCAGTTTCGGGCGATTCGTCGGTCGGGCTCACCTCCTCCCTCCCTCCTCCCATTCCGACCGACCCGCGCGAGCGGCGCCCTCTTTCTTCCCTCAACCACCAGAAAGGTGACCATGCCCGAAGTATTGAAATCCCCAACGCCGCAGGCCAGGCGGCAGAGCTTCTCGGAGTTCCTCGAGACGCTCGACTACGGCTCCATTTCCGAGGAGGCCACGCACGAGCTCAACGAGCTGGTGCACGCCTGCACGGAAACCGGCAAGGGCGGCGAGCTCGTGCTGGCGATCAAGATCAAGCCGGTCGGCAAGGCCGGCCAGGTCGAACTCGACAGCAATCTCAAGGTGAAGAAGCCGAAGCCCGTTCGCGGCAAGACGCTGATGTTCGCCACCCCCGACAACAACCTGCAGCGCGAAGACCCGCGCCAGCGCACCCTCGACGGCGTGCGCTCGGTGTCCGAGGAGTCGCGCCAGGTCCGCGCCGTCACCTGATCGCGGGCGCCTCCCCCTCACCCAATCCTATTTCCAACCTCTTCAACGAGAGAAACCATGAGCGACGACATTCAACTCAACAACACCCAGTCCGCACTCGACGCGGGCGCCGGCCTGAGCGCCATGAAGGCGGCCGAGCTGGACAACCTCAAGAACGCCTTCCCCTACGTGCTGCTGCCCGAAGGCTATCGCTACGAAGGCAAGGAAGAGATCCTGCCGGCGCCGATCCGGAAGCGCGGCGGCACCACGCTGCACGATGCCGCCAGCTTCATCGCGGTCGTGAACGACCAGAAGGGCGAAGCCACGCGCCTCTACTCGACGATCAACCCGCCGACCTTCACTGCCATCTTCAACGACGTGGCAGCGGCACCCGGCTGGCGCGACCACACGGCCAAGTACAACGCCCCGCTGTCGCCCGAGTGGAAGACCTGGATCGCCTCTTCCGGCAAGGGCCAGAACCAGGCTGACTTCGCGCAGTTCATCGAAACCAACCTGCCGGACATCGCCGAGCCGGTCGGCGCCGTGGTGCTGGAGGTGGCGCGCACGCTCGAAGCGAAGAAGAAGGTCAACTTCGCATCGAGCTTGCGCCTCTCGGACGGCTCGACGCAGTTCACCTACGAGGAAGACGTGCAAGGCAGCGCGCAGAAGGGCCAACTGCAGGTGCCGGAGGTCTTCGTGCTGGCGATCCCGGTCTTCGAGAACGGTGACCTGTGGCGCGTGGAAGCCCAACTGCGCTATCGCATCGCCGACGGCGGCAAGCTGACCATCTGGTACGAGCTCGTGCGCCCGCACAAGGTCATCGAGACGGCCGTGAAGGAGCTGCGCGCCACCATCGCCACCGAAACCGGCCTGCCGGTCCTGGTCGGCGCGCCGAGCTGATCGGTCCCTAAAGCCCGCCCGCGCCGCCAGGCGCGGGCATTCCAACGAACAAGACGACATGAAGGCCATCAGCATCCGCCAGCCGTGGGCTTGGCTCATCGTGCACGCCGGCAAGGACATCGAAAACCGGACATGGCCCACGCGCTACCGCGGCCCGGTGCTAATCCACGCCGCCAAGGGCATGACTCGCGAAGAGTGGGAAGACGCATGGACGTTCGCCCAAGGCTCCGGCGCGTCGCCCAAAGCCATCGCTGCTGGCGTCACGCGCAACACCATCGAGCGCGGGGGCTTCGTCGGCATCGCCGACCTGACCGATTGCCGCGGGCCAGCGCTGGCGCACCTGAGCCGATGGCACATCCCCGGCTGCTTCGGCTTCGCACTGGCCAACGTCCGCCCCCTTCCCTTCACACCCTACAAGGGCTCGCTCGGCCTGTTCGACGTGCCCGAGGGAATCGTCACCATCCCGGAGTCCACCAATGGCTGATACCACCTGCACCCGCCCGCCGGCCGGCTGGCACTGCACCCGCGCGGCGGGTCACGAAGGACCGTGCGCTGCTTCGCCGAAGCCGCAATGGCCGGAGCTCGATCGGATCATCGACGCACACGTCGACGGCTACGAACTGCACGGCGAGAACGAAGCAGGCTTCGATGTCCGCTACGACCCGACCGACCACGAGCGCTTTCTGATCCGCGATGCCATCGCTGGCCTGCTCGCCGATCCCGACTGGGCGGCAGCGTGGGGCAAGCACGTTAACGAAATCGTCGCGGCCCGGGTAGACCCGGAGCGGGAGAACGCGGCCCCAGCACCGAGCGCACATGCCGACTTGATGCGTTTCTACAACGTGGATACGCCTGAAGCACTCATCACGGCTCAAGCCGACCACATCGCGAAACTTCAATCCAAGTTGCAGCCGGCTCCGAGCCTCGCTCCTCAGCGTGTCCGAGAGGGCTGAACCATGGCCGTCTACGTCGACGACATGCGCGCGCCTTTCCGAGGCATGGTGATGTGTCACATGGTGGCGGACACCCTGGACGAACTCCACGCCATGGCCGATCGCATCGGGATGCAGCGGCGCTGGTACCAGGGGCCGCCGGTCACGGCGTGGCCGCACTACGACATCGCTCTAAGCAAGCGCGCGCTGGCGGTGGACGCGGGCGCGGTGGAAATCCGCTGGCGTGACGCGCCAGCCGTTGCTCGGCGCTGCCTGGCAGCGATGACTGAACCGGGCACTGCCGCAGGAGGGTCAAATGCCGATCAAGCCTGAGAACAAGGGCCGCTACCCGGCAGACTGGCCGCAAATCCGGCAGCGCATCCTGGAGCGCGCTGGCCACCAGTGCGAGCATCCGGGCTGCGTCGCCCGGCAGTACGCCGTTGGCCGCTGGCTGGAACAGGGGGTTCGCCACAACTGGTACGAACTGGAAGAGGCACAGCCGACCTATCAGCAGGCCCGCCAGCGTGCCGCCGAGATCTCTTTCGATCTGAATGGCGACGGCCCAGCCTGCGCCAAGATCATCGTAATCGTGCTGACCATCGCGCACCTCGACCACCAGCCCGAGAACTGCACCGACGAAAACTTGCGGGCGTTGTGCCAACGGCACCACCTGGCGCACGATCACCAGCATCACCTCGCCAACGCTCAGGCGACGCGACGAGCTGGCCGAGCTGTTGGCGACCTGTTTGCGGAGGTGCCGCATGGATGAGCAGAACGTCGTGCCATGGCCGAGGCCCGCCGGCCGCCCCGAGGTAGAGTTGCCGAGGACGATCATGCGCCCGTGCGACTGGAGCCTGCAAAACGCGGTGAAAGCGCTCGAAACCCAGCTAGGGACCATCGAGGCCTACAACCGACTTGCGTTGGCAGCACATGCGCTGAAGGCGAAGATCGACAGTGGGCAGGCCCAGGCGCAGCACCCCATGTTCGCCGTCAGCACGGGAGCGCGCGATGACTGATCGCAGCTCAGTCCGCTTCGAGGTCGAACTCCATCTGGGTCTGCCGAATCACCCGCGCGACAGCGGGGGTGTGCAGGTCGCGGTTCCGAAGAATCGGCACCGTCCAGGTAGCGCCGCCCTCCCCTCCATCCATCCACCGCACGCCCCCGAGGTGCACGTCCGTGACCTGGCCGGCCATGCCCGGCAGCGCCTCAATACGCTCGATCAGGATCTGCTGCAGCTGGCGCGCGCTCCGCGTCGGCCGACTCATTGGACGGCAGGCGCAGCCGATCGCCTGTCAATGCGATTTCTGGCGTCATGCGCTGCTTCCTGGATGGCGAGCTCCTCAGTCCGGCAGCCCGATTCGTCCAGCTTGTGCGTCTCTTCGCCATCGATCGAATACCACCAGCCGAACTTCTTGCCGATAGAGGTGACGTCGATCTCGACGTGGTGCCCTTTGTATTCAAACGACTTTTCTGGTTGGGCCATGCCGAACCTCCGTGTGAAAGGAAGAAAGTATGACCGCTCCGCTCGCGGCCAATGAACCCCTCGAACTCACTCCCGACGAGCTCAAGCGCCTGACGAAGCGAACCCGCTACACCGCCCAGGCGCGCGTGCTCGAGCACCTTGGCATTCCACACCACCGGCACCCCATCGATGGCTCCGCCATCGTCGGCCGCGACGCCGTGCGCACCGCGTTGGCCAAGGCCACGGACCGCCCCGGCGAAGGCCGGGAAGACGCTTCCAACGGATTGAATTGGAGCAAGCGAGCATGAGACAGCGAGATCGCCAATCGCAGCTCGGTCTTCTACCGCGCATGGAGGCGCGCCCGCTGAAGAACGGTGGTTTCACCTACCGGTACCACCCCATCGACGGCAAGCCAATCAACCTCGGCCGAGACAAGGGCAAGGCAATCCAACAGGTGTTGGATATGGGCAACAAGTCTACGGACGAGGGGCAGTTCTCCCGCCTCTGGCGCCTGTATCAGGAGCGGCCCGACTTCAAGCGGCTCGCGGAGAGCACGAAGGACCAGTACCGCGACAACTGGAAGGAGCTGGAGAAGGTTTTCGCCAAGGGTGTGGTGGCTGCCACCAAGCCGAAGGACATCGCACGCTACCTGCGCGTGGAACGCGCCAGTGCGCCCGTGGTCGCGAATCGCGAGGTGGCGCTGCTGTCGAATCTGTTCAACCTGGCGGTCGAGCTCGGCGAGATCGACCGCAACCCGTGCAAGGACGTGCGCCGCAACCCCGAGGAGTCCCGCGACCGGCTGGTCGAAGCGAAAGAATTGAGCGCTTTCGTCGCGTGGGCGCTACAGCAGGGGCCTAGCAATGTCGTGCTGGTCAGCATGGCGCAATTCGCGGCGCTCACCGGGAATAGACGCGCCGAATTCCTGAAACTGCACTGGCCCCAGGTCGACGAGGAAATCATTCGGGTGCAGCGCGCAAAGCAGCGCGGAAAGAAATCGAAGCGAGAGCTGATTGGCGTGAGCGCTGCTCTGCAGGAGGTTCTCGACCGTATGAAGGCAATGGAAGGCTATTCGCCAATGGGCGCGGTATTCCGCGCGCCGCGCACTAACAACGCCTATTCAGAGCCCGGGTTTAAGGCCATGTGGCAGCGCCTAATGAAAAAAGCGCTCGACGAAAAAATTATCGAAGAGCGCTTCACGTTCCATGACCTGCGCGGCCACTACACGACATATTTCAAATTGAAGTTTGGCGAACTGCCCGAATTGCACGCTGATCCAAAGACCACGGCCGGGGTGTATGAACGCAGTCGGGAGGTGCGCCGGAAGTCGCTTTGAATTCCCATTTTGGGAATTTTTGGACTGTCTCGCTATCGTGTTGATAGCAGAGAATGGCGAATTTGATGGGGTGGCTGATGGGACTCGAACCCACGACGACCAGAATCACAATCTGGGACTCTACCAGCTGAGCTACAGCCACCGCAGAGCCTACGATTGTAGCGTCAAAAATCGCTGTTTTGGTTGGCCGCATCGATCAAACAGCTCGAAAGCCACATTTCGCCCTGCAAACACCGGGCCGCCCAGGGTCACTGGCGACGTATTTGTAGGACACCAGGCAATGCATGCACCAAGAAGTCAGGCATAAATTCCCCCGCGCCCGCTCGATGTTCGCAGCCTTCGCTGGCACGCGTATCCCTCCGCTATCATGAATGCGCCCTGCACAGACGGGGCGTGGCTTCCGGCCAACTCCCCCTTCACCACACCAAAGGAATTCTTCATGAGCATCGTCTGGACCATCCTGATCGGGTTCGTCGTAGGTCTTGTGGCACGGGCGGTCAAGCCGGGCGACGACTCGGCAGGCTTCATCGTCACCACCCTCATCGGCATCGCAGGCTCGCTGATCGTCACGTACGTCGGCCAGTCGCTGGGCTGGTACACCGCCGGACAGGGTGCGGGCTTCATCGCCTCGGTGCTGGGCGCGATCGTGCTGCTCTTCGTCTACGGCCTGATCAAGCGCAAGAGCTGATCGAAATAGAAGAAATAGAGAAAAGGCCGTGCCGCGTGCCGCTGCGCGCACATGGCCGCTGCTGTGATGCCCCGCAAGGCACGCGCCAAGCATCATGTCTATGTGGTCGAGCTGGACGACCGCGTATGGAACAACGGCCGTTTCAGGCGCGCCAACCCCGACTACCAGCTCGGCAAGCCTTTCGTCTACGTCGGCATGACCGGCCTGGACCCAGACATTCGTTTCGACAAGCACAAGGCCGGCATCCAGGCCAACAACTTCGTGCAGGAGTTCGGCCTGCGGCTGCTGCCGGCACTCTACGAACGCTACAACCCCATGACCTACGAGGACGCGCGCCTGATGGAGGTCGACCTCGGCATCGCGCTGCGCAAAGCCGGCTACGGCGTCTGGCAGGCCTGACGCCGGATGCCGCCGTCTTTCTTCAGGAGTAGGTGATCCAGTCCTCGTAGGCCGGACCGTCCAGGTGCGGCAGCGTGTTGTACGTCACGAGCATGTGCCGCTTGGGCGTGAAGGCGAACTCGGTCACCGATGTGTTGCGGATGCGCAGGTTGAGCTCGATCGTCGTCTCGGCGCTCGTGCCGAGCACGTGCCCCACCGCCGTGCTGATAGGCCCTCCGCTGGACACCACCAGTACCTTCGCGCCGTGATGCCTGTCTCGCACATGGTCCAGCGCCGTCGTCACTCCGGCCAGAAAGTCGACGTAGCTCGGCATTCCCACCGGCGCCGTCTTTCCCTGCATCCAGGCGCCCAGTCCTTCGCGCAGCAAGCGGAAGTGGTGCCTGTACATCTCGGGTGAATCGGGCTTCTCCAGCTTGCCCTCGTGGATGGTGGCGATGACCGCCTCGCTGTCGTACTCGTTGAGCCCGGGCCATGGCAGCACGTCGTCGCGTTCGAGACCGAGCCCCTTGGCGATGCCTTCCCAGGTCTGCCGATGGCGCTTCAGCGTGCCGGTGATGACGGCATCGAACTTCATGCCGCGCTCGCGCCAATACTCGCCGAGGCGAATGGACTGGCGGTGTCCGAGTTCGCTGAGGTTGTCATAGTCGGCGGCACCAAAGCTGGCCTGCCCGTGGCGCACGAGGTAGAGGGTTCCCATGGCGGAATTCTGGCAAGAAGCCAACGCGCAAGTTGTCCCTCGTGCGACCTGCCCGCGCCCCATGAAAAAAGCCCGAGCCATCGGCTCGGGCCTTGCGTCTGGCGACGTACGGTGCGTGCGTCTCAGCGCGCAGCGGGAGGCAGCGTCTCCGCGGGCTTCGGCACCAGGATCTCTGCCTTGAAGCGGTCCTTCAGGAGGGCGTAGTAAGCGGCATCCTCGGCAGCCGCGATGGACTGGCCGACCTGCGACTGCTCCTGCTTCGCGAGTTCGGCTGGAGGCGGCGTGCGCGGCACGACCTTGGTCACGCGCACCACCGTGTAGCCCTGGGCGCCCAGGTCCACGCCGACGAGCACCGGCAGCTTGGCGGGGTCGGCACGCAGCGCGGCGTCGATGACCGGCAGCGGCTGCGATTGCGCGTCGCGACGCGACACCGTCACGGGCGCGCCGAAGGTCGCGCCATCGGCCTTCGCGGTCCAGGCAGCGAGCTTTGCTTCGCCTTCGGTCTTGGCCAGCACTGCGGCACGCTCCGCAACCAACTGGGCGCGGATCTTGTCCTTCACGTCGGCCAGCGGCACCGGATGCGCCGGCGAGTACTTCGTCACGCGGCCCGACGCGAGCTGGCTGGGGCCGACTTCGATCGCCTCGGTGTTCTGCTTGCGTTCGAGCGAGTCGGCAGCGAACAGCGCATTCAGGAAGTTGCGGTTCGCCAGCGGACCGGTGGCGCCCGGCGCCGCGGTACGCGCGACGTTGTCGGCCGTCTTGATCGTGAGCTTGAGCTTCTCGGCCGCGGGCTTGAGGCTGTCGGGCGTCTGGTAGACCGCATCGGTGAAGGTCTCGGCAGCCTTCGCGAATTCCTGCGTCGCCTGCTGCGAGCGCATGTCGTTCTCGATGGTCGCGCGCACCTGTTCGAACGGCGGGACCACCGCCGGCTTGATGTCGGTCAGGTGGATGATGTGATAGCCGAACTCGGTCTCGACGACGTTGCTGATCTCGCCCTTCTTGAGCGCGAACATCGCATCCTCGAAAGGCTTGACCATCGCGCCCTTGGTCACGAAGTCGAGGTCGCCGCCCTTCTCCGCCGAACCCGGATCCTGCGAATTCTTGCGAGCAACGTCGGCGAAGGTATTGGGGGCCTTCTTCACTTCGGCCAGCAGCTGCTCGGCCTTGGCCTTGGCCTTCTCGCGCTCGGCGGCAGGCGCGCTGGCCGGCGCGGTGATCAGGATGTGGCTCGCGCGACGCTCTTCCTTGGTGCCGAAGCGCGAGGCGTTCTGCTCGTAGTAGGTCTTGAGGTCTGCCTCGTTCACGACGACGTTCTTCTTCGCCGCATCGAGGTCGAGCACCAGGTATTCGATGCTGGCCTGCTCCGGCGCCTGGAACTGCGCGGCGTGGTCCTTGTAGTAGGCCTCGATGTCGGCATCGCTTACCGCCACCTTCGAGGCAAAGCTGTCGGGAGTGAAGCGGGCGACCTGGATCTCGCGCGTGTCGTAGAAGGCGTTGATGGTGGTGGCGGCCAGGGCGGGCGGCGTGAAGGCCGTGCTCGAGATGCCCAGCAACACCTGCTGCGTCGCCATCTCGGCGCGGACGGAGGCTTCGTACTGCTCCGGCGTGCGGCCGGTCACGCGCTGGAAGGTCTCGCGGTCGAACTTGCCGTCGGGCGTGCGGAAGCTGGCCAGGCCCTGGTCCTGCGCGAAGATGCGCGACAGGCGGTCTTCGGACACCGTCATGTTGGCCTTGGCAGCCGCTGCGGCCAGCACGCGGTCGCGCACCATGCGCTCCAGCGTGGCATAGCGCAATGCGTCGGACTCGAGGAGCGTCGGGTCGACGTTGGGCGACTGCTGCCGGATGCGATCCGTCTCGACACGGTGCTGCTGATCCCACTCGGGCTTCGTGATGTCATGCCCTTCGACGCGTGCGACCTTCTCGTCGCGGCCGAAGCCCTGATAGCGCTCGACACCGAAGAACACGAACGAGGGAATGATCAGCAAGAACAAGAAAATCATCACGACTTTGTTGTACTTGCGGAAGGTATCAAACATGCTTGAACACTCTTTTTCGACAGCAGTCGGACGGCAATAAAAAAGGCGAACTTGCGGTTCGCCTTTGCATCGGGTGGTGGTGGGTGCTGAGGGGCTCGAACCCCCGACCTACGCCTTGTAAGGGCGCCGCTCTACCAACTGAGCTAAGCACCCCACCGGAAATACTCTCCGAGTCTAACGCCTCAGTTCAGCGCGTCTTTCAGCGCCTTGCCGGGACGGAACTTCGGAATCTTGGCTGCCTTGATTTTAATCGCGTCGCCCGTGCGGGGATTTCGGCCGGTGCGGGCCGCGCGTTTGCCTACTGCGAAAGTGCCGAAACCGACGAGCGAAACGGAGCCGCCCTTCTTGAGCGTGGTACGAATGGCGCCGATGGTGGATTCGAGCGCGCGGGTCGCTGCGGCTTTGGAAATGTCGGCGTTCTTTGCGATGTGCTCAATCAGTTCGGTCTTGTTCACAAGGGCCCCTTGTAGAAAAAAATGTTGGTCGGCTTTCGTCAGCTGCGACCTGGCCGCAAACGGTGCGACACAAGAACCCGGCAGGCCTGACGCCCCGGCAGCGCGCTGCCAGCGAGGATTACAACCACTGGTCTGCAGGGTGTCAATAAGACACGAGGCCATGCCGAGCAGCGGAGCGCGCGATTTTAGGGGCGTTTCGTGAAGTCCTTTTTCGTCGCGGCTCAAAGCGCATCGGCGATGGCCTTGCCCAGGTCGGCGGTGCTGGCCTTGCCGCCGATGTCGGGCGTGCGCGGTGCTCCGCTTTGGGGCGCGAGCACCTTCTCGATGGTCGACAGGATGGCGTCGTGCGCCTGCTTGTGGCCCAGGAACTCCAGCATCATCGCGCCGCACCAGATCTGCCCGATCGGGTTGGCGATGCCCTTGCCGGCGATGTCCGGCGCCGAACCGTGCACCGGCTCGAAGAGCGACGGCATGGTGCGCTCGGGGTTGAGGTTGGCGCTGGGCGCGATGCCGATGGTGCCCGTGCAGGCCGGCCCCAGGTCCGACAGGATGTCGCCGAACAGGTTGCTCGCCACCACCACGTCGAAGAAGTCGGGCCGCTGCACGAAGTGGGCGGTGAGGATGTCGATGTGGAACTTGTCGAGCCTGATGTCGGGGTAGCTCTTGCCCATCTCCGCCACGCGCTCGTCCCAGTACGGCATGGTGATCGAGATGCCGTTCGACTTGGTGGCGCTCGTGAGGTGCTTCTTCGGCCGCGACTGCGCGAGCTCGAACGCGAACTTCAGCACCCGGTCGACGCCCACGCGCGACATCACGGTTTCCTGCACCACGATCTCGCGCGGCGTGCCCTGGTACATGCGCCCGCCGATGCTGGAGTATTCGCCCTCGGTGTTCTCGCGCACGATGTACATGTCGATCTCGCCGGGCTCGCGCGGCGTGCCGTCGCGGCGCACCACGGGCGCGATGATGCCGGGCATCAGGCGCGCGGGACGCAGGTTGATGTACTGGTCGAACTCGCGGCGGAACATCAGCAGCGAGCCCCACAGCGACACGTGGTCGGGGATCTTCTCGGGCCAGCCCACCGCGCCGAAGAAGATGGCGTCGTGCCCGCCGATCTGATCCTTCCAGTTGTCGGGCAGCATCTGGCCGTGCTTCTCGTAGTAGTCCCAGCTCGAGAAGTCGAAGTGGTCGAACTTCAGGTCGATTCCGAACTTGCGCGCCGCGGCATCCAGCACGCGCAGCCCTTCTGGCATGGTTTCCTTGCCGATGCCGTCGCCGGCGATGACTGCGATTCTGTGGGTGCTCATGGATTGGCTCCTGCGTGTGCTTGTTGCAAAGGTGAAAAGAAGGCCAGGGCTTCGGCGAGCAGCTCGTCCGGAGCCTCTTCGGGAACATAGTGGCCGCACGGCAGCGCGCGGCCCGACACCTCGGCGGCACGCTCGCGCCACAGCGCCAGCACGTCGAAGGCCTTGCCGACGGCGCCATGCTCGCCCCACAGCACGCGCAGCGGCAGCGCAAGCCGCCGGCCCGCGGCGATGTCGGCTCGGTCGTGCTCGAGGTCGATGGTGGCGGAGGCGCGGTAGTCCTCGCAGATGGATTCGGCCGTGCCCGCGATGGCGGCGCAGCGCTCGTATTCGGCCAGCACCTCCGGCGCGAAGGGCGCGAGGCCCGCGTGCCGACCGCCCATCACACTGCGCACGTAGCGCACCGGGTCGGACGCGATCAGCGCCTCGGGCAGCGGCGGCGGCTGGATGAGAAAGAACCAGTGCCAGTAGGCTTTCGCGAAGGCTTCGGAAGTCTGCTCGTACATCGAGAGCGTGGGGGCGATGTCGAGCAGCAGCATGCGCTCGACGGCCCCGGGATGATCCGCCGCGAGCCTGTGCGCGACGCGCGCGCCCCGGTCATGCGCCAGCACGCCGAAGCGCTCGAAGCCGTGGTGCCGCATGGCGGCGAGAGCGTCGAGCGCCATCTCGCGCTTGCTGTAGACAGCGTGTCCGGCATCGGGTGCCGGCCGGCCCGAATCGCCGTAGCCGCGCAGGTCGAGCGCAACAACCGAGAACTTCTCGGCCAGGGCGGGCGCCACGCGATGCCATATCGCATGCGTCTGCGGATGGCCGTGCAGCAGCAACAGGGGAGCCCCCTGTCCGCCGATGCGCCCATGGATGCGCACGCCGTCTCGCTCGATGTCGAAGGTGGGAAAGGATAGGAATGAGGCCGTCACGGCGCCGATTGTGCGTTGCGCCCTGCCGTCCATCAAGCAACAATCAGCCAATTCATACTTTCCAATCCGGCATGAATCAAGCTTCGATGGAACGCAGCGATCTGGCACTCGTGCTCGCGATCCGCGACCAGGGCAGCCTCGCGGGCGCGGCAGCCACGCTCGACGTCGTGCCCTCCGTCGTCACCAAGCGGCTGGGCGCGCTGGAGGCCCGCCTGGGCCAGCGCCTGTTCGAGCGCACCACCCGGCGCCTCAGCGCCACGGCCGAGGGCGAGGCGGTCTGCCTCCACGCAAGGACATTGCTCGACGGCTTCGCTGCGCTGGAAAACGAATTGGGCGAGCGGCAGAACGAGCTGACCGGCACGGTCCGGCTGGCCGCCACCTTCGGCTTCGGCCGGCTCTGGCTCGGCCCGGCGCTGGCCGCCTTCCAGGCCCGGCACCCGGCGCTGCGGATCGAGCTGTCGCTCACCGAGCAACTGCCCGATCTCGGCGCCGAGGGCTACGACGGCGCGGTGTGGCTCTGGGCCGTGCAGCAACGCCACGCGGCCGACTGGGTCTCGCGCCGTATCGCGCGCAATCAGCGCGTGCTCGCCGCCTCGCCCGGCTACCTGAAGCGCCGAGGCACACCGGCAACCGTCGAGGCACTGGCCTCGCACGACTGCCTGGTCGCACGCGAGAACGGCGAGGCCGGCCAGCGCCAGCACGCCGTGTGGACCCTGCGCCACGCGCGCGACGGCAGCACGGCGCGCGTGCGCGTGCAGGGGCCGCTGGCCAGCAACTCGGGCGAGATGGTGCGCGACTGGTGCCTGGCCGGACACGGAATCATGCTGCGCAGCCTCTGGGACATCGCACCGCAACTCGCCAGCGGCGAGTTGGTGCGCTTGCTGCCCCAGTACGCGATGGCGGAAGCCGACATCCACTGGATCGCGCCCTGGCGCCCGAAGACGCCGCGCCGGGTGCGCCTGCTGGTCGATCACCTCGTCGAGCAGTTCCGCTGCGAGCCCTGGAAGCCGGGCAGGAACGGATCGCGCTAGTTATATGTAAGAAGGCAGCTCAGCGCCCGCCGCTGCGCACCACGAGGCTCACGCCCACGGCCGTGAGCCCGATGCCCAGCACCGTCATCAGCGTGATCGGCTCGGAGAACAGCAGCCAGGCCATCACCGCCGTGCAGGGCGGCACCAGGTAGAGCAGGCTGGTGACGGCGGTGGCGGTTCCGCGCTGGATCAGCATGTAGAGCAGCGAGCTGCCGCCCAGCGACAGCGCCAGCACCGACCAGGCCATCGCCCCGCCCGAATACAGGTTCCACTGGATGCTGTCCGTCTCCAGCGCCGCGAACGGCAAGGTGACGAGCACGGCAGCAGCCATCTGCACCGCGCTCGCGCTGCGAACGTCGCAGGGCGCGACGAAGCGCTTCTGGTACAGCGTGCCCGCGGTGATCGACACCAGCGCCATCAGCGCGAGCGCCATCGTATGCACGCTGACCTCGCCGCCCTGCCCCAGCTTGCGCAGCACCACCAGCACGAGGCCGGCGAAACCCAGCCCCAGCCCGACCCACTGGCGCCCCGTGATGCGCCCGCCGGTGAACGAGAGCCAGACGGCCGTCAGCACAGGCTGGATGCCGACCAGCAGCGCCACCAGCCCTGCGCCCATGCCCTCGCGCACCGCAGCCCAGACACCGCCGAGATACCCCGCGTGCATCAGGACGCCGGTGACGGCCAGGTGCGCCCACTGGGCCCGCTGCTTCGGCCACTCGACCCGCGCCAACGCGACCCATGCGGCAAAGCACGCAAGCGACAGCGCGAAGCGCACGGCGAGGAACTTGAGGGGCGGAGCGTACGGCATGCCGTAGCGCGCGACGATGAAGCCCGTGCTCCAGATCAGCACGAAGACCGCGGGCATCGCCCGCAGCCAGCCCGAGCCGCCGGCCGGGGTCGCGGCCGTCATTTGGTTCTGGCCCGGATTTCCGGAATGGCCTTCTGCAGGTAATACACCATCGACCAGATGGTGAGCACGGCCGAGATCCAGATCAGCCACTGGCCCCAGGCGCCGGTGTCGATCACGCCGAACAGGCGCCCGTCATAGAGCAGGAAAGGAATGGCGATCATCTGCACGGTCGTCTTGACCTTGCCGATCATGTGCACCGCCACGCTCTTGCTGGCGCCGATCTGCGCCATCCACTCGCGCAGCGCCGAGATGGCGATCTCGCGGCCGATGATGATGAGCGCCACGAACACGTCGGCCCGGTTCAGGTGCACCAGCACCAGCAGCGAGGCACACACCAGGAACTTGTCGGCCACCGGATCGAGAAAGGCCCCGAAGGCCGAGGTCTGGTTGAGCCGGCGTGCCAGGAAGCCGTCGAGCCAGTCGGTCGCGGCGAAGACGATGAACATGACCGTGGCGATCAGGTTGCGCATCGGCTCGGCCATCGGCAGGTAGAACACACCGACGATCAAAGGGATCGCGACGATGCGCGTCCAGGTCATGATGGTCGGCAGGGTCCAGAACATCGCTTGATTGTGTCATGGCCGCGCCACCCCTTCGCAGGGGTCAGGCGCTCAGTGCAAAGCCTTGTAGATTTCCTCCGCGAGGTCGGAGGCGATGCCCTCGACCGACGCGATGTCCTCGATGCTCGCCGCCGCCACGCCCCGGATGCCGCCGAAGCGCTGCAGCAAGCGTGCGCGCCGCTTCGGCCCGATGCCCGGAATGTCTTCGAGCTGGCTGCCGCCTACCCGCACCTTGGCGCGCTTGGCCCGCATGCCGGTGATGGCGAAGCGGTGCGCCTCGTCGCGTATCTGGGCTACCAGCATCAGCGCGGCCGAGTCCTTGCCGAGGTAGACCTTCTCGCGGCCATCGGCGAACACCAGTTCCTCGAGGCCGACCTTGCGCCCCTCGCCCTTCTCGACACCGACGATCAGCGACAGCGGCAGGCCCAGCTCGCCGAACACCTCGCGCGCCATCGACACCTGCCCCTTGCCGCCGTCCACCAGCACCAGGTCGGGCATGCGGGCGGTGCGCGACTTGGGCGGCGCAGCGCTGCCGTCGCTCTCGGCATCGCCCGGCGGCAGGGCATCGGTCTCGGCGGCCATGGCCTCGGCCAGCTTGCCGTAGCGGCGGTGCAGCACCTGGCGCATGGCGGCGTAGTCGTCGCCGGGCGTGATGCCCTCGATGTTGTAGCGGCGGTATTCCTTGTTCTGCATCGCGTGGTGCTCGAACACCACGCACGAAGCCTGTGTCGCCTCGCCCGCGGTGTGCGAGATGTCGAAGCATTCGATGCGGAAGTTGTCGAGGTCGTCCGCAGCCAGCTCCAGCGCCTCGACCAGCGCGCGCGTGCGCGCCTGCTGCGAGCCCTCTTCGGCCAGCAGCCGGGCGAGCTGCAGCTTGGCGTTGGTCTCGGCCATCTCCAGCCAGTGCCGGCGCTGCTCGCGCGGCTGGAACACCGCCGTCACGCGCGAGCCGGCCTGCTGCGAGATCGCCTCGATCAGCTCGCGGCTCACCTGCTCGCTCAGCACCAGCGTAGCGGGCACGGGCACGTCGATGTAGTGCTGGGCGATGAAAGCCTCGAGCACCTGCACCTCGACCGGATCCGCAACGGCGGGCGGCGCGCCCTCCTCGTCGTCGAGCTCGCCGTGATGGATCTGCGCCGCATCTTCCACATGCACCGGGAAGTACGGCCGGTCGCCCAGGTGCCGGCCGCCGCGCACCATCGCGAGATTCACGCAGGCCTTGCCGCCCTGCACCTTCACGGCGAGGATGTCCACGTCCTTGTCGGATGCGATCTCGATGGACTGCTGGTGCAGCACGCGCGAAATTGCCGACATCTGGTTGCGCAGCTCGGCCGCCTGCTCGAACTCGAGCTTCTCTGCATGCGCCGTCATGCGCTGCTCGAGCTTGGAGAGCACGAGCTGCGTGTCGCCCATCAGGAAGGCCTCGGCGCTCGCGACGTCCTGGGCGTATGCCTCGGGCCCGATGTGGCCCACGCACGGACCGCTGCAGCGCTTGATCTGGTAGAGCAGGCAGGGCCGCGTGCGGTTGGCATAGACGGTGTCCTCGCAGGTGCGCAGGCGGAACACCTTCTGCAGCAGCTGGATCGATTCCTTCACCGCCCACGCGCTCGGGTACGGCCCGAAGAAGCGGTGCTTCTTGTCGACCGCGCCGCGATAGTAGGCCAGCCGCGGAAACTGGTGCGAGGCGATCTTGAGGTAGGGATAGCTCTTGTCGTCGCGAAACAGGATGTTGTAGCGCGGCTTGAGCGTCTTGATGAGGTTGTTCTCGAGCAGCAGCGCCTCTGCCTCCGAGCGCACCACCGTGGTCTCCATGCGCACGATCTTCGAGATCATGTGCCCGATGCGTGTGCCGCCGTGGTTCTTCTGGAAGTAGTTGGCGACCCGCTTCTTCAGGTTGCGAGCCTTGCCCACATAGAGCACCGCCCCGGCCGCGTCGAAATAGCGGTACACGCCGGGCAGTTGCGGCAGGGCCGCGACTTCGCTGAGCAGTTGTTCGGAATGCACGTCTGACATGGCGGCTATTGTGGCGCGCGGCATGGGGCCCGGCAGCCGCCTGCGCGCAAACCCTTGAGTGCCCGAGCCGGGCACCAAGGATTCCGGCGAGAAACTACTTCGCCAGCTCGCTCACCAGCCGGTACAGGAACTCGCGCCCGTCGTACAGCCGCTGGATCTCGATGCGCTCGTCCAGCCCGTGCGCACGCGCGTCGGACGGCTCGAGGAACATGCCGGTCACGCCGTACATCGGGATGCCGGCGTTGCGCATGAAGCGGCTGTCGGTGGCGCCGGTGCTCATGGCGGGCACCACCGGCACGCCGGGCCACATCTGCTGCGTGATCGACTCCACCGTCTTCACCAGGTCGCCGTTCAGCGGCGACGCCGGGCTGCGCAGCGGCTTGCCCAGGTTGCGCACCACGATCTTGTCGTTGCCCACGGCCTGGGTCAGCAGGCGCTCCACCTCGTCCGGGTCGTCGTGCGGCAGGATGCGGCAGTTGACCGTGGCCTTGGCCGACTGCGGCAGCGCGTTCTCGGCATGGCCGGCCTGCACCATCGTCGCCACGCAGGTGGTGCGGAACTGGGCGCTGTAGGCCGGGTTGGCCGACATGCGCTCGATCACCGACGGATCGGGGTTGCCGTTGCCCACGGCGCGCATGTCGTCGGCGAGCTGGCCGGTGGCAAACGGTGCGCTGCGCGCGAAGTAGGTCTTGGTGACGTCGGCGAGCTTCACCGGGAAGCTGTAGTTGCCCAGCCGCTCCAGCGCCGCCGAGAGCGCATAAATGGGGTTGGTCTTGGTCGGCACCGAGCTGTGGCCGCCCACGTCGCGCGCCTCCAGCATGTAGGTGGTGTACATCTTCTCGGCCACCTGCATGCGGTGCAGGTTGGGCTTGCCGCCGCGCAGCTCGCCGCCGCCGCCTTCGTTGATGCCGAACTCGGCCTGCAGCAGTTCGGGCTTGTTGTTGATGAGCCAGAAGGCGCCGTTGCTCAGCGCGTCGCCGCGTTCCTCGTCGGCGGTCAGCACCAGGATCAGGTCGCGCTTGGGCTTGAAGCCTTCCTGCTTGAGCTGCCCCACCACGGAGACCAGCGACGCGGCCATCGCCTTGTCGTCGATGGCGCCGCGGGCGGTGAAGTAGCCGCCGGTTTCCTGCAGCTTGAAGGGATCGGTTTTCCAGTCTTCGCGGCGGGCCTCGACCACGTCGATGTGGGCCAGCAGCAGCAGCGGCTTCTTGCTGCCGTCGCCCTTGAAGCGGAGCACGAGGTTGCCCTTCTTCGGGAAGGGTTCGAAGATCTGGATGTCGCCCGGAGCGAAGCCGTACTCGACCAGCCGCTTTTCCATGGCCCGCGCCGCCGCGGTGTTGTCGCCCACCGAATGGGTCGTGTTGATCTCGATCAGCTCCTTGTAGATGTCGTGGAAACGCTGCTGCTGCGGCGTGAGCGACGGCGGAGTCTGCGTCTGCGCCACGGCGGCGGCCATGCCGCAAAGCGCCAGGGAGACGGCGAGCACGGTTTTCGCGGCACGGAAGGTCTTCGTCCTCATGGGTTCTCTCTCTCCGGTGGTGGTTGTGCCGGACAGCATAGCAAGCGCCATCCGCGAACGCGGGCACACTCGCGACCATGCAATCCATGCGATGGGACATCTTCTGCAAGGTCATCGACAACCACGGCGACCTCGGCGTGTGCTGGCGGCTGGCCTCCCAGCTGGCCGGGCTCGGCGAACGGGTGCGGCTGTGGGTCGACGACGCGACGGCACTCGGCTGGATGGCGCCGTCGGGCCATGACGGCGTGGAAGTGGTCGACTGGCTCGATCCCTCGGCGCTGCGGGCGGCCGTGGCGCAGCCGGCGCCCGACGTGCTGATCGAAGGCTTCGGCTGCGACCCGGCGCCGGAGCTGGTCGCCCGTTTCGCCGAGCGGCCGGGCATTGCCTGGATCAACCTCGAATACCTGTCTGCGGAGCCGTACGTGGAGCGGCTGCACGGCCTGCCCTCGCCCGTGTTCAAGGGTCCCGGCGCCGGACTGGCCAAGCGCTTCTTCTACCCCGGCTTCACGAGCGCCACCGGCGGCCTGCTTCGCGAGCCCGACCTGATGGAGCGAAGGTCGGGCTTCGATCGCGCATCCTGGCTGTCGGCACGACAGATCCCTTGGCGGCAGGACGAGCGCCTCGTCTCCCTCTTCTGCTACGAGCCCCCGGCGCTGGCCGGGCTGCTGGCGCGCCTCGCCGAAAGCGGCCAGCCCACGCGCCTGCTGGTGACGGCGGGCCGCGCCGCGCGGGCAGTCCAGGCTCTTTTCACGAACGCCCCTTTGCTTCATGGAAGCGGCGCGCTATCAATTTCATACCTGCCCTATCTCACGCAACCGGATTTCGACCACCTGCTGTGGGCCTGCGACCTGAACTTCGTGCGCGGCGAGGATTCGCTGGTGCGCGCCCTCTGGGCCGGCGCGCCGCTGGTCTGGCAGATCTACCCGCAGGACGACGATGCCCACCACGAGAAGCTGAACGCCTGGCTCGACTGGCTCGGCGCGCCGCCCTCGCTGAGGCTTTTTCACCACGCGTGGAACGGCTTCGGCGACGCTGCCCTGCCCGAGCCGGAAATGCACGGCCCGTGGCTGGAAACAGCCCTGGACGCCCGCGCGCGGCTGCTCGCGCAGGACGACCTGGTTACCCAATTGCGGAAATTCGTCACCCAAAAAAGCTAAAATAGCGGGCTTTGCGGATTTCGACCCGGATTTCATCGATCCGGAATGTCTTCCGCTAAACCTGCCGCGGGACATGTACCGCGGGGCCAGCCGAACGGCAGACGAAAGCCCCGCGCACCGAGCGGCCAACATCCAGAGACCCTGTTATGAAAATCGCTCAAGAAATCCGCGCCGGCAACGTCATCATGCACGGCAAGGACCCGATGGTCGTCCTCAAGACCGAATACAGCCGCGGCGGCCGCAACTCCGCCACCGTGCGCATGAAGATGAAGAGCCTGATCGCCAACTTCAACACCGAAGTGGTCTTCAAGGCCGACGACAAGATCGACCAGATCGTGCTCGACAAGAAGGAGTGCACCTACTCCTACTTCGCAGACCCCATGTACGTCTGCATGGACACCGAATACAACCAGTACGAAGTCGAAGCCGAGAACATGGGCGACGCCCTGAACTACCTCGAAGACGGCATGGCCGTCGAAGTGGTGTTCTACGAAGGCAAGGCGATCTCGGTGGAACTGCCGACCAGCGTCGAGCGCGAAATCACCTGGACCGAGCCGGCCGTCAAGGGCGACACCTCGGGCAAGGTCATGAAGCCCGCCAAGATCGCCACCGGCTTCGAAGTGCCGGTTCCGCTCTTCGTCTCGCAAGGCGACAAGATCGAAATCGACACGCGCACCGGCGAATACCGCAAGCGCGTCTGAGTCCCGGTTTCCCGGCTGACCACCACCCCGACGAAGGCTCCGCAAGGAGCCTTTTTCGTTTCCGGGCATGATGGTTGCGACGCTGCACAATCACTCGGGACAACCTGTCCGTTTTCTCCATGAACAACACGCACAACCTTCACGACAAGCGCCTGGCCGATGCCTGGGCCACGCTCCAGGCCCATGCGGACCAGGGCCTCCCGCTCGATCCCGATCCCTCGCGCATCGCCTTCGCCGACCCCGAATTCCTGCTGCGCCGCGAAACCCGCGGCATCCGCATGCAGCTCGAGCTGATGAAGCCCGACATCGAGCAGCGCGCCCACGGCATCGAGAACACCGTGGTGGTCTTCGGCAGCGCGCGCTTTCGCAGCGAGGAAGACGCCGCGGCCATGATCGCCCAGGCCGAACTCAGCGGCGACACCGCCGCATCGGAGCGCTGGCGCCGGCTGGCGCGCAACTCGCACTACTACGAGAAGGCGCGCGCATTCGGCAAGCTGGTGGCCCAGTACAGCAACGACAAGGAACCGCAGGACAAGCTCTTCATCTGCACCGGCGGCGGCCCCGGCATCATGCAGGCGGCCAACCGCGGCGCGCACGAAGGCGGCGGCCTCTCGGTGGGCCTGGCCATCGCGCTGCCGATGGAAGAGGAAGCCAACCCCTACGTCACGCCCGCGCTGAGCTTCAAGTTCCACTACTTCGCCATCCGCAAGATGCATTTCATGATGCGTGCGAAGGCGCTGGTGGCGTTCCCCGGCGGCTTCGGCACGCTCGACGAACTGTTCGAGGTGATCACGCTGGTGCAGACCAAGAAGTCGAAACCGGTGCCGATCGTGCTTTTCGGCTCCGACTACTGGAAGCGCCTGATCGACTTCGACTTCCTGGTCGACGAGGGCGTGATCTCGCCGGGCGACGTGAAGCTCTTCGAGTACGTGGACGCGCCCGAGGACGCCTGGAGCGCGATCAAGCGCTTCTACAAGCTCTGAACCGGGCCCGCGGCGGGGTCCGTCGCATCAGTCGGCGCTGTCGTCCTCATCCTCCGCGGGGTGCAGCGCCTGCTCGAAGAACCTCGTGAGCGCCCGAGCGCGGCGCTTGCGCTCCGAAGCGCCGGTCTGCCCCGTCGCCACGGCATCGTCGGCCACGCCGTGCAGCGCATTGAAGAGGATCACGGCCGTGAGCGTCGCGTCCTCCACGTCCCAGAAGCCGGCGCCATCGCCCTGCTTCAGCAAGCCCGTCAGCTGAGCGATGACCGCGTTGTCGTTGCGCATGCGACGGTCTTCGGGGCGGTATTCGTGGAAGACGACGTCGTGCAGCGCGACGTTGTCGAGGTAGATCTCGAGCCCCGTCTCCACCCAGGCCTTCAGGCGGGCGTGATAGTTGCCGGGCCGCTGGCGGTCCATGGCCTCCTGCAGGCGCTCGCAGAAGATGTCGACGAAGCGCTGCTGCAGGGCGCCGAGCAGCGCCTCCTTCGACGGAAAGTACAAATAGAAGGTGCCCTTGGCCACCTGCGCGCCGGCAGCGATGTCGTCGATGCTCGTGGCGGCGATGCCCTTGTCGATGAAGAGGCGCTGGGCCGCCTCCATCAGCGCGGCTGCACGCGTCTCGGGGGCCTTGGTGCGCCGGCGCTGAGAGAGCTCGCCATCGGCACCGGGGGGATTCGTGGCGATGTCGCCGCTCGGGGTCATCTATCGTCGCCTTCAGGTCATTGATGAAGGCCCGGATACTGACTTCGAGTCAGTAAATTGTCAAAGAGATGGGAAGTACTCGTGTCCCGGATGTGGATTACGAGCCCGCGCCTGCCGGATCAAACCTTCAGCCCCCAGGTCGCCCTCGCCCCAACCGCCACCACGCCGCCCACCACCCAGAACACGCCGGCGATGCCGATCAGCGCGCCGAGAGAGCCGAACAGCATCGGCATCGCCACGCTCGACGCGTTGATGGTCATGAGCCGCAGGCCCAGCGCCTCGCCGTGGCGGGCGTGCGGCGTGATCTGGTGCAGCATGCTCATCACCATCGGCTGCACCGCACCCAGCGCGAAGCCGAGCACCACCGAACAGATGCCCATGGTCCAGGCCGAATCCAGCAGGGGATAGACCGCGAAGACCAGCGCCGTGACCGCCGTCGACGCGAGGATCACGTTGCGCTCCGACGCGCGCGAGGCGATCACCGGCAGGATCACGCGGATCGCCGCCGCCGCGATGGCGAAGGCGCCGAGGATCGAGCCGATCACCGAGGCGCTGATGCCCCGGTCATGGCCCAGGATCGGCAGCACGAAGGCATGCACGTCCCAGCTCGACGACTGCAGCCAGTTCACGAACAGGAGGCGCCGGAACATCGGCTCGCGCAGCAGGTCCCAGGCGCGCGTCGGCTTGGCACCCGCCACCGGCGGCGCGGGCGGCTGCTCATGCGCGCCGCGCGCGAGCAGCCAGCAAAGAATGGGCAACGCCGCCATCACGCCGAAGGAGATGCGAAAGGCCAGCATGTCGGCAGGCGTGCGGCCCGCGTGGTCGATCAGCATGCCGGCCAGGAAGGGCCCGACGAAGTTGGCCACGGCCGGCGCGATGGCCAGCCAGCTGAACACGCGCTTGAGCTGCGTCGGGTTGGTGGCCGAGCGGCCCACGTGCCGCTGCAGCGCGATCACCGTCGCGCCGGTGGCGCCGCCGGTCAGCAGCGCCGCCAGGCACATCACCGGGAACACCGGGAAGATCACCACCAGCCCGGCGCCCACGACCGCGGCGACCACCGACAGCCACAACGGCCGCTTGAAGCCATGCCGGTCGGCGAAACGGCCCGCCGGCAGCGCGAGGAAGACCTGGGTCAGCGCGAACAGCGAGATCAGCACGCCGACCGCGGCTGCGCTGTAGCCCTGTTGAAGCGCCAGCAGCGGCGTGGCGAGCCGCATGCCGGCCATGGTCGCGTGCAGGCACACCTGGGCGCCGATCACACGCAGCAGTTCGGAACCTTTCACGGGGAGTTCTCGCCCTCTTCTTTCTCGTTGTTGTCGGCGTCGGTGCCCGAGGCGGTGGGCGGCAGCAGCGCCTGGGCCTGCGCCTCGGGCAGTGCCTCGACCTTGCGCAGCGCCAGGCGCATCTGCCGGGCGCGCGTGTCGGCCTTGTCGATGGTGTCGGAGGCCTTGGCCACCTGCTCCTTGATGCGGGCGACCCATTCGCCGTAGCGCTCGAATTCGGTCTTGACCGCGCCCAGCACCTTCCAGACTTCAGACGCCTGCCGCTCCAGCGCCAGCGTGCGGAAGCCCATGTGCAGGCTGTTGAGCATCGCGAGCAAGGTGGTCGGGCCGGCCAGCGTCACGCGGTGCTGGCGCTGCAATGCGTCCATCAGGCCGGGGCGGCGCAGCACCTCGGCGTAGAGGCTTTCCACAGGCAGGAACAGGATCGCGAAATCGGTGGTGTGCGGCGCCGCGAGGTAGTTGTCGGCGATCGACTTGGCCTCGGTGCGGATGCGCGCCTCCAGCGCCTTCGCAGCAAGCTCGACGCCCGCGGCGTCGGCGCGCTCGTGCGCGTCGATCAGCCGCTCGTAGTCGTCGCGCGGAAACTTGGCATCGATCGGCAGCCACACCGGCGCGCCGTCGTCGCCGCGGCCCGGGAAGCGGATGGCGAAGTCCACGCGCTGCCCGCTGCGCGGCTTGGTCTCGATCTGCCTGGCGTACTGTTCGGGCGTGAGCACCTGCTCGAGCAGTGCCTCGAGCTGCACCTCGCCGAACATGCCGCGCGTCTTCACGTTGGTCAGCACGCGCTGCAGGCTGCCGACGCCCACGGCCAGCGTCTGCATCTCGCCCAGGCCCTTGTGCACCTGCTCGAGCCGCTCGGCCACCTGCCTGAAGCTCTCGCCGAGGCGCGCCTCCAGCGTGGTCTGCAGCTTCTCGTCGACGGTCTTGCGCATCTCGTCGAGCTTGGCGGCGTTGGTCTGCTGCAGCTGCGCGAGCTGCGCCTCCATGGTGGCGCGCACTTCCGAAAGGCGCCGCGCGTTCGATTCGCTCAGCCCCTGCAGCTGGTTGTTGAGCGTGTCGGCCAGCGTCTTCTGCAGCGAGGCGAGCTGCAGCGCGAAGGCGTCGAGCTGCGCGTTCTGCGTACGCGCGGCCTCGGCGCCCTGCTGCACCAGCGCCTGCTGGAAGGTGGCGAAGGCCTGCGCGGTCTCCTGGCGCGCGCCGCGCGAGCTTTCCGCGATCTCGCGGCGCAGTTCGCGCTCGGTGCGCTCGTTGGCCGCACCCAGGGTGGCCAGCATGCGGGTCAGGTCGGCGTTGTCGGGTGGAGGTGGGCGGCGCGCGAGCAGCCAGATCACCAGCACGAGCTGGATGAGTGCGAGTACTCCGAGTCCGACAAGGATCAGCGATGGGTCCAAGGTCCGCGTGCGCCCTCTTGTTCTGCTTGCTACTTACTTGCCGGCCGCCGGAACAGGCGTCACGGGCGTGAGCGGGCCCTTGCCGCCGAAGTACGCGATGAGGTTGTCCGCCGCGAGATCGGCCATGGCGCGGCGCGTGGGCACGGTGGCGCTGGCGATGTGCGGCGTGAGCACCACGTTGGGCACGGTCAGCAGGTCGGGATGCACCTTGGGCTCGCCCTCGAATACGTCGAGGCCGGCGGCTGCAATGCGCTTCTCGCGCAGCGCCACGGCCAGCGCCGCGTCGTCGACAATGCCGCCGCGCGCGATGTTGACGAGCGTGGCGGTCGGCTTCATCAGCGCGATCTCGGCCGCGCCGATGGTGTGGTGCGAGGCCGGCGAGTAAGGCACCACCAGCACCACGTGGTCGGCCGTCTTCAGCAGCTCTTCCTTGCCGAGGTAGCTGGCCTTGCATTCGGCTTCGAGCGCCGCGTCGAGCCTGGAGCGGTTGTGATAGACCACCTTCATGCCGAAGCCGTGCGCGCCGCGCCTGGCGATGCCCTGGCCGATGCGGCCCATTCCGATGATGCCGAGCGTGGAGCCGTGGATGTCGGAGCCCGCGAACATGTCGTAGCTCCACTTCTGCCACTTGCCGGCGCGCAGGAAATGCTCGCTCTCGGAGATGCGGCGCGCCGTGGCCATCAGCAGCGCGAAGCCGAAGTCGGCCGTGGTCTCGGTCAGCACGTCGGGCGCGTTGGTACCGAGCACGCCGCGCGCGGCCATGGCGTCGACGTCGAAGTTGTTGTAGCCCACGGCCATGTTGGCGCAGATCTTCAGCCCGGGACAGGCGTCAAGCACCGCGGCGTCGATGCGCTCGCTGCCGGTAGTGAAGGCGCCCTGCTTGCCCTGCAGCTTCGCGATCAGCTGCTCCTTGCTCCAGCTCTCGTCGGCCTGGTTCGACTCGACCTCGAAATGCTGCGACAGGCGCTCGATGGTCTCGGGAAAGATCGCGCGCGCGACCAGGATCTTGGGCTTGCTCATGATTTGTTTGTCTCTCAGCGGAAGAAGAGGAAGGTGGACAGGACGAACAGCGGAACCAGGATGGCACACGACCACGCCATGTAGCCGAAGAAGCTCGGCATGCGCACGCCGCGGCTTTCGGCGATGGCCTTGACCATGAGGTTCGGCGCGTTGCCGATGTAGGTGTTGGCGCCCATGAACACGGCGCCGGCCGAAATGGCGGCCAGCGTGCTGGCGTAGGTGGTCATGAGCGCCGCCGGATCGCCGCCCGCCGTGTTGAAGAACACGAGGTAGGTCGGGGCGTTGTCGAGGAAGGAGCTCAGCACGCCCGTGGCCCAGAAGTACATCGCCGGGTCGGGCTGGCCGTCGGCGCGGGTCACGGCCGAGACGATGGCGCCGAACGGCCCCTGCGTGCCCGCCTTGAGCATCGCGATCACCGGGATGATGGTCAGGAAGATGCCCGCGAAGAGCTTGGCCACCTCGGCCATCGGGCCCCATTCGAACTGGTTGTCGGCATGCACCTTGGGCGAGGTCAGCTTGTACGAGACCACGGCGATCAGCAGCAGCCCGACGTCGCGCACCAGCCCCGGCAGGCCGACCTCGGTGCCGAAGACGTCGAAGTCCACCGGCGACTTCCAGAAGCCGCTCAGCAGCACGAGCGCAACCACGCCGCCCAGCAGCCAGAAGTTGGCGGCGCCGTCGAAGCCGATGCCGCCTGGCGTGTCGGGCGTGGGGTCGACCGGCAGCACGCCTTCCTTGCGGTAATAGTGGCGGTCGACCACATAGAACAGCGCCAGAAGCACGGCCAGGATGAAGAGCGTTTCGAAGAGGATGTTCTGCGCGGTCCAGAAGAAGCTCACGCCCTTCAGGAAGCCCAGAAACAGCGGCGGATCGCCCAGCGGCGTGAGCGCGCCACCCGCGTTCGACACGATGAAGATGAAGAACACGATCACGTGCACCTTGTGCACGCGGTTGTCGTTGGCGCGGATCAGCGGCCGGATCAGCAGCATCGAGGCGCCCGTGGTGCCCATGAAGCTCGCGAGCACCGCGCCGATGGCAAGAATCGCCGTGTTCAGCCCCGGCGCGCCGCGCAGGTTGCCGCGGATGTGGATGCCGCCCGCCACGGTGAAGAGCGCGGTCAGCAGGATGATGAACGGGATGTATTCGGCCACCAGCGCATGCACGAACTGCACGCCCGCAAAGCCCACGCCGAACTTCGCCGCGAAGGGCAGCAGGAAGGCCAGCGCCCAGGCGGCCGAGACCTTGCCGTAGTGGTGGTGCCAGAAGGCCGGCGCGAGCAGCGGCAGCAGCGCGATCGACAACAGGATGCCCGCGAAGGGCACGCCCCACAGCGGCGAGAGGCTGCCGCCGTCGAACTCGGCGGCCGAGGCCAAGGCGGGAAACAGGAACAGCAGCGGCAGCGCGGCCGCCTTCGGTCGGATCTTTTTCTGCATGGGGAGGCGGTACCGTACCAGAGAGGTCAGTACAGCCTTCACGCCGGGGGTTGTTCGATCTCGAAGACCTGGCGCAGGTAGGCCAGGTATTTCTCGTCCTCGCACATGTTCTTGGAGGGCGTATCCGACAGCTTGGCCACGGGCTGGCCGTTGCACTCGATCATCTTGATGACGATCTGCAGCGGCTCGTAGCCCAGGTCGTTGGTGAGGTTGGTGCCGATGCCGAAGGCCAGCTGGCAGCGGCCGCGGAACTGCTGGTAGAGCTCGATGGTGCGCGGCACCGTGAGGCCATCGCTGAAGATCAGCGTCTTGGTGCGCGGGTCGACCCGGTTGGCGATGTAGTGCGCCAGCATGCGCTCGCCCCACTGGAAAGGGTCGCCGCTGTCGTGACGGGCGCCATCGAAGAGCTTGCAGAAGTACAGGTCGAAGTCGCGCAGGAAAGCGCTCATGCCGTACACGTCCGACAGCGCGATGCCCAGGTCGCCGCGGTACTCGCGCGCCCAGCTCTCGAAGCCGAAGATCTGGCTGTCGCGCAGCCGCGGACCGAGCGCCTGGCAGGCCTGCAGGTATTCGTGCGCCATGGTGCCCAGCGGGATCATGCCGAGCTTCATGGCGTACAGCACGTTGCTGGTGCCCGCCAGCTGCGGCAGCCGCGCGCCGGGCGGCGCCTGCACCGGCGGCGAGGTGACGGCGCCCAGGCGCGCGGCGGCGGTTCGCAGCACCTCTTCGTGCCAGTCCTTGGAGAAGCGCCGGCGCGTGCCGTAGTCGGCGATCTTCAGGTCGCCGAGGCCGGCTTCCTGCAACTGGGCGATCTTGGTCTCGAGCCGGCGGCGGCCTTCCTGGAAATTGGGGTTCTTCTGCGTGTTGCGGAAGTAGACCTCGTTGACGATGGCCAACACCGGAATCTCGAACAGGATGGTGTGCAGCCACGGCCCCTTGATGCGGATCTCGAGCTCGCCCGAGGGCTGGGGAATGATGTTGATGTACTTCTCGTTGAGCCGGAAGAGCCCGAGGAAGTCGACGAAGTCGCTCTTGATGAAGCGCATGGAGCGCAGGTAGGCCAGCTCGGCGTCGCGGAACTGCAGCGAGCACAGCCCGCGCACCTCTTCGCGGATCTGCCCGGCGAACTGTGCGAGGTCGACGCCGGGGTTGCGGCACTTGAAGCGGTACTCGACCCTGGCCCCCGGGAAGTGGTGCAGGACCACCTGCATCATCGTGAACTTGTAGAGGTCGGTGTCGAGCAGGCTGTGAATGATCATGGTGCTGGGCGCGTTGTCTCAATCTTTCGGCGGCCGTTCGATTATCACGGCGCGCGTCGGCCTCTGCCTACGGGGGCCGAACAGCACGTCCTACCGGCAGGGCGAATCGTTGAAGCCACATTGCTTTCACGGCGGCGGACACAGCCCGCCGGATCAACAGTCCCAAAGGAGATTCGCATGAACAAGGACACCATCGAAGGCAACTGGAAGCAGCTCAAGGGCAAGGTCAAGGAGCAGTGGGGCAAGCTGACCGACGACGACTTCGACGTCATCGCCGGCAAGCGCGACCAGCTGCTCGGCCGCATCCAGGAACGCCACGGCATCAGCCGCGACGAAGCCGAGAAGCAGGTCAAGGACTGGGAATCGCGTGACGGCCGCTCGCCGGACGCGCTCTGGTTCGAGCGCAACTGAGCGCTGTCGGACATCCCCTGACTCCCCTGCCAATCCGATCCATCCAATCCTCGAAGGAGAACATCCCATGAAAAAGCACCTTCTCATGCTGGCCCTCGCATCCACCTGTTTCGTCGCCACCCAGGCCAGTGCCATGACCAAGGACGAATACAAAGTCGCCAAGGAAAAGATCGAAGCCGACTACAAGGTTGCCAAGACCCAGTGCGACACCATGAAGGACAACGCCAAGGACGTCTGCATGAAGGAAGCCAAGGGCAAGGAAGACGTTGCCAAGGCCGAGCTGGAGCAGCAATACCAGCCCAGCGACAGCCACGCCCGCAAGGTGGCAGAGGAAAAGGTGAAGGCCGCCTACGAAGTCGCGAAGGAAAAGTGCGACGACCAGAAGGGCGAGGCCAAGACCGCCTGCGAGAAGCAGGCCAAGGCTGACGAAGCCCAGGGCAAGGCCGAGATCAAGGCCATGAAGAAGACCATGTAACAGCCTTCAGGGCTTTTACGGAATCGACGGCGCCCTCGGGCGCCGTCTTTCGTTGGCCGTTTCGTTGCCCGTTGCCCGGTCAAGCCTTGAGCGAATCGACCACTTGCTGCAGCGCCTGCGGCAGCGGCACCGGGCGCTGAGTGGCACGGTCCACGTAGACGTGGATGAAATGGCCCTGCGCCGCCGCGGTATCGGAGCCCTCGGCGAAGAGCGCGATCTCGTATCTCACGCTCGACCGCCCCGCCTGGGCGACCCGCACCCCCGCCTCCACCGTCTGCGGGAAGGCGATCGGCGCGAAGTAGTTGCACTGCGTCTCCACCACGAAGCCGATGGTCTGGCCCTGGTGGATGTCCAGCGCGCCGCGCTCGATCAACAGGGCATTGACCGCCGTGTCGAACCAGCTGTAGTAGACGACGTTGTTGACGTGGCCGTACATGTCGTTGTCGGCCCAGCGCGTCGGAATGCTGCGGAATGCGCGATAGCCGCTGCGCGCGTGGGGGGTGGGCTTGGGGGTCGGAGCGCTCATCGCGCGGCATTTTGCCAGCGGCTTCCGAGGCGGAAAGCCACCTTGGAGACCCGCCCGCAGCCGAATTTAGAAGGCGGCTTCTAAATTGCTGCAGAGCAACAAAAACCGCTTGATCGCAAATCTCAGCTGCCTATACTTGAGCCCATGCTGCACCGCAACATTGACGGCGAGACAGCGCAACGTGAACCGACCACTCAATCATCCCTTCTGGAGATCCCAAATGGCCCTGACCGCTGATCAAATCCTCGCCGCTCAAAAAGCAAACCTCGAAACCCTCTTCGGCCTGACCACCAAGGCTTTCGAAGGCGTCGAGAAGCTCGTCGAACTGAACGTGACCGCTTCGAAGGCCGCCCTGACCGAAGCCCAGAACACCGCCCAGGCCGCCCTGAGCGTGAAGGACGCGCAAGAACTGCTGACGCTGCAAGCCAGCCTGTTCCAGCCCCTGGCCGAGAAGACCGCCGCCTACAGCCGTCACCTGTACGACATCGCCCAAGGCACCGGCGCCGAATTCACCAAGGCCTTCGAAGCCAAGGCGACCGAAGCCCAGCAAGCCTTCGTCGGCCTGGTCGACAGCGCTTCCAAGAACGCTCCCGCCGGTTCGGAAACCGCCGTTGCCGTCCTGAAGAGCGCCGTGGCTGCCGCCAACAACGCTTTCGAATCGGTGCAAAAGGCCGTCAAGCAGGCGTCTGACGTCGCCGAAGCCAACTTCAACGCCGTGTCGACCCAAGCCGTCGCCGCTGCCAAGACCGCTACCGCTTCGCGCAAGCGCTAAGCAACCGACCACCACCAGTTGTCTCCTTGGGTCCTCACGGATCCAATTCAGGGCCTCATCCTCGGATGAGGCCTTTTTTTATACCTGTTGCTCGCCCCCAGGCTGCGCGCACTTCGTGTCGCTTCGCCCACCCCGGCCGGGGGCAACACCTGCGGCCCGGCGAAGCCGGTTCTGCGGTGTTCCTGGCCTGTGCTTCGCGTCTTCGATAATGAAAGGCTCATCTCAGGAGACTTCAATGCAGATCGATGGCAAGGTTTTTATCGTGACCGGCGGCGCTTCGGGCCTCGGCGAAGGCACGGCGCGCATGCTGGCCGCCAATGGCGCCAAGGTGGTGATCGCCGACATGCAGGCTGAAAAGGGCGAAGCCGTTGCCAAGGAAATCGGCGGCGTGTTCGTCAAGTGCGACGTGAGCCAGGAAGCCGACGGCCAGGCGGCCGTGGCGGCAGCCCTCAAGCTCGGCAAGCTGGTCGGCCTTGTCAATTGCGCCGGCATCGCGCCCGCCGAGAAGACGGTGGGCAAGAACGGCCCGCACGCGCTGGCCACCTTCAGCAAGACCGTCACGGTCAACCTGATCGGCAGCTTCAACATGATCCGCCTGGCCTCCGACGCCATGAGCAAAAACGAGCCCGAATCCACCGGCGAGCGCGGCGTGCTGATTTCCACCGCCTCCGTAGCCGCCTACGACGGCCAGATCGGGCAGGCGGCCTACAGCGCCTCGAAGGGCGGCGTGGTCGGCATGACCCTGCCCATCGCCCGCGACCTCGCGCGCAGCGGTATCCGCAACATGACCATCGCTCCCGGCATCTTCGGCACGCCCATGCTCTTCGGCATGCCGCAGGAGGTGCAGGACGCGCTGGCCGCCAGCGTGCCCTTCCCTTCCCGCCTGGGCACGCCCGAGGACTACGCCAAGCTGGCGAAGCACATCATCGAGAACGACATGCTCAACGGCGAGGTGATCCGCCTGGACGGAGCGATTCGACTGGCTCCCCGCTGACTTTCTCGGATTCCGGCAGCTTCGTGCTGCCGGTGCGGTCCAGGCGCTCGTAGTTCGCGATCACCTGGGCCCCGAGCAGCACCAGCGTGGCCGCGATCTCCAGGCTCAGCAGCACGACGATGGCGGTGGTGAGCGAACCGTAGACCACGTTCACCTGCGAGAGCGTCGAGAAGTACCAGATCAGCACGCGCCGCGTGGCCTCCCAAAGCAGCGCGGCCGTCACGCCGCCCAGCAGCGCATGCCGCAGCGACATGCGCCCGGCCGGCATCACGAGGTAGAGCGAGGTCAGCATGAAGATCTCGCCGCCCAGCCCCAGCAGGTACAGCAGCAGCCCCGAGACCCCCGACAACGACCAGCTGCGCCCCAGCAGGTCGACGCTTTCCTGCCCCACCAGCTGCAGCGCCCCCGACACCAGCGTGACCAGCAGCAGCCCCACGCACAGGCACAGGATGTAGACGTAGGGCATGGCCACGGACACCAGGAAGTGGCGCTTGTGGTCCGCCTTGCGGTGATGAAAGATCACCGCCATCGCGCTTTCGAGCACGCTGAAGGCCAGCGAGCTGAAGAAGATCATCGTCACCAGCAGCACCGGCCCGAGCACGTCGCGGTGGTCCAGGAAGCTCGACAGCTCCGCCACGATCGCCTTCGACTGCCCCGGCAGCAGCCATTCGAGGTACCGCCCGATGGTTCGCAGCAGCTCGGCCTGGTCGATGACGTGCGACAGCGCGATCACACTCACGATCAGCAGCGGCACGATCGACAGCAGCGCGTAGTACGCCACCGCGCCCGCGAGCAGCAGGCCCTGATTGGCGCGGAATTCCTTGAGGGCATCCCAGAAGAATCTGAGGGGGTGGCGCAGCAGCGGCGCGACGTGTTGCAGCGGTTTGGGCGTCGTCATGCGTGGATTCCGGTCGCTTTCAGTATGCCGTCCGGCCGTGCGCCTTCGGCGGCTTGCGTATGATTTGCCGCTCTTCGCCTACATGACCATCCCCGCCTCTTTCATCCAGGAACTCGTCGCGCGCGCCGACGTGGTCGAGATCGTCGGCCGCTACGTGCAGCTCAAGAAGGCCGGCGCCAATTTCATGGGGCTGTGCCCGTTCCACGGCGAGAAATCGCCCTCCTTCTCCGTCAGCCCGACCAAGCAGTTCTATCACTGCTTCGGCTGCGGGGTGCACGGCAACGCCATCGGCTTCCTGATGGAACACGCGGGCATGGGCTTCGTCGAGGCGGTGCACGACCTTGCCGGCCAGTACGGCATGCAGGTGCCCGAAGATGACGTCTCCCCCGCCGAACGCGCCCGCGCCGCCAGCCAGCGCCAGAAGCAGGCCACGCTGACCGACGTGCTCGAGAAGGCCGGCGACGCCTATCGCAAGCACCTGCGGCAGGCCCCCGGCGCCATCGAATACCTGAAGGGCCGGGGCGTCTCTGGCGAAGTGGCCAAGCAGTTCGGCATCGGCTATGCGCCGGCCGGCTGGCGCGCCCTGGCGAGCGTGTTCCCCGACTACGACGACCCGCTGCTCGCCGAGAGCGGCCTGGTGATCGTCAACAACGAGGAAGGCAAGCTCAGCGACGAGGAAGCCAAGCGCTACGACCGCTTCCGCGATCGCGTGATGTTCCCCATCCGCAACGTGAAGGGCGAATGCATCGGCTTCGGCGGCCGGGTGCTGGGCGACGAAAAGCCCAAATACCTGAATTCGCCCGAGACGCCGGTGTTCAGCAAGGGCCGCGAGCTCTACGGCCTCTACGAGGCCCGCGCGGCCTTCCGCGACAAGGGCTACGCGCTGGTCACCGAGGGCTACATGGACGTGGTGGCGCTGGCGCAGCTCGGCTTTCCGAACGCGGTGGCCACGCTGGGCACGGCCTGCACCACGGAGCACGTGCAAAAGCTCTTCCGCTTCACCGAATCGGTGGTGTTCAGCTTCGACGGCGACGCCGCCGGCCGCCGCGCCGCCCGCAAGGCGCTCGACGGGGCCCTGCCCTATGCCACCGACGTGCGCAGCATCAAGTTCCTGTTCCTGCCGGCCGAGCACGACCCTGACAGCTTCATCCGCGAACACGGCGCCGAGGCCTTCGCCCGCTTCGTCAACGAGGCCACGCCGCTGTCGCGCTTCATGATCGAGGCCGCCCGCGAAGGCTGCGACCTGACCACCGCCGAGGGCCGCGCCCACATGACGAGCAACGTGCGCCCCCTCTGGAGCGCGATGCCCGACGGCGCGCTCAAGCGGCAGCTGCTGAGCGAGATCGCGACGCTGGTCCAGCTCGACGCGTCCGCGCTGTCGGAGCTGTGGGCCTCCACGCCCGGTCCGCGCAAGGCCGGCGGCGCGCCGGCGCAGCAGCGGCGCCACGACGAGCCCCCGGGCTACGGCGACGCTGGCGGAGACGACTACTACCCGGACATGCCTCCGCCGCAGGACTATGAGCCGCCGCGCTATGAAAGCGATAGCAAACCCAAGTTCCAGCAGCGCAAGTTCATGGGCAAGGGCGGCAAGCGCTGGGGCGGCAAGTTCGAGGAGCCCATCGAGCCCCTGCGCGGGCGCGGCGCACCGCCGAGCCGCCCCGACGTGGCGGTACGGCTGCTGCTGTCGAACATGGCGCAGTGGGAGGCGCTCTCGCATGAGCTCCACGTGATGCTGTGCGACCTGCCGGGCCAGCACGGCGCCCTCTTCACCTGGCTCGACAGCCAGCTGCACGAGCACGGCGTCCAGCCATGGGCGGCCTTGCGCGAAGGCATGCGCGGGCTCGAATTCGAGCCGCTGGCCGAGCGGCTGATGTCCGTGGCCGAAGCCGGACCGGTTCCGCAGGGCGAGGAAGCGCAGCACCTGGCCGACTCCGCGCGCGAACTGGCCAGTGTGCTCGACTTCATGCTCGAGGAACTCTTGAAAAAGCAGGAAAGCGAGGCAATTGCTGCTTTCGGGAAAGACCCGGATGCACCGGACCGTTTCAGGGCAATTCAGGCAAGACGGCTCGAATTGCGCGCCCGGTTGCGCGCATCGGGATCAGAAACTGCTTGAAATTTGCGCAACACGCTATAATGTAGGGCTTCGCAACTGGCGAAATTAGGCAAGAGCGACAGCAGCACCTCCGGGCAGGCCCCTAGCGCAACGCACTCCAACGGTAGATTCCGGCGGAAAGGGCCAATAACCGCAAGGACTGCACACCAAATGTTCGCCCGACATCTTGCCTGACGAGGAATCACTTCCTCTTTCCCATTTGTTTCCAGTCCGTGCCTGTGCACGGGCTCGGTGGCGCCGTCCGCGTGGCGGTGCGCCTGTGATTCCGCTTGTCTTTTCTTGTCGTAACGAGGTCGTATGCCCAGTTCAAAGAAGCCTGCTCCTTCACTTGCCAAAAGCGTCGCCACCAAGCCCGCAACAGAAAAACCGTTGAAAGCCGGTGCGAAACCGGCAACCAAGACGGCCGCCGCCGCATCCAAATCGGCCGCCGCTACGAAAGTGAAAACCGTGCCCACGAAATCGACCTCCCTCGAAGATCCCAAGAA